>Ga0209491_10000017_pt1 | contig 250782 bp, 228 predicted proteins | sample BON02_FD_187213 | JGI IMG/M metagenome (GOLD analysis project Ga0209491, IMG submission 187213) | Freshwater microbial communities from Lake Bonney liftoff mats and glacier meltwater in Antarctica - BON-02 (SPAdes) (version 2) | ecosystem: Environmental > Aquatic > Freshwater > Ice > Glacier... | reverse complement strand
AACTATCGATGCCTGCCGCATTCACACATCTTGCTATGCATGTCCGTGATCTTGACGCCTGTATTGGTTTTTATACGACCTATGCGCAAATGCGGGTGATTCACGATCGCTCAAACAGCGGGAAGCGCGTTGTCTGGCTGGCTGAGCCTGGAAAAGAAAAAGACTTCATTGTTGTCCTTATTCCCGACGGCCCTGGCCGACAACAGACCGCCACTGATTATTCTCATCTCGGCTTTGCGCTGGACACTAAAGAAGCCGTCAATGAAATCGCAGATAGAGCGCGGTCGGAGGGTATCCTCGAGTGGGAACCGAGGCAGGAGCCCTATCCAGTTGGCTACTACTGCGGCATAAAAGACCCCGATTGTAACTTCGTTGAATTCAGCTTTGGTCAACCTTTGGGCCCTGGTGCAGACAAATAGCGAGGCTTCAGAGTCAAAAAGTTTGGCCCGTATCCAGACTAAACACGTCAGTTTTTTATCGTTTACAAAGTGCAAAACGACCGCGGTCACTCTCGATATAGCATAATGCTATCGCTAAGATAATATTTTATGATTTTACCCATATCGAGACTTACTATACGGTGATCTTGATACTCAGCAACCAAGGAGCAATGTATGGGCGCCATAGACATAGGCATTAACGAAAATGACAGAGAGATAATTGCGGACGGATTGAAACACCTGCTCGCGGACTCTTATACGCTGTATCTGCAGACACATAACTTCCACTGGAATGTCACCGGTCCACAATTTCGCGAACTGCACCTTATGTTTGAGGAGCACTACACAGAACTGGCGGTGGCAGTCGATGACATCGCCGAGCGAATTCGGACTCTCGATGTAGCAGCACCGGGCACTTACAAGGCCTTTTCAGCATTGAGCGCAGTCAAGGAGGTCGACGGCGTACCCGAGGCGAACCAGATGGTCAGCATATTGACCAAAGCTCATGAACAGGTTGTAAAAACCTGCCGCGACGTTCTGGTTAAGGCGCAGCAGGCAAATGACGAGTCGACAGCTGCCTTGGTATCTGACCGCATGAGAGTGCATGAGAAAACAGCGTGGATGTTGCGCGCACTTAAGTAGGCTATATGCCCTGATAGGATACCTTGGGCCGAATCCACAGAGGACTCAGAGGGCCGCTTAACCTATCGGGGTGTTCGATCCTGATATCGAATTTGGCTCTCAAGGCTCAACTCGCTCACTACGCATTACCACCTGATGAAACACAATACTCATGCCCAGCTCAGTTATCTGGTATGTATCGCTCAAGATATGAATCCGCCCAGGCGACAATAGCCTGTTGTTCAGAGCCTTCCTTGCGGTCCCAGTTGCGCACCGTCAGCCCCATTCGGGGATTACTGCGCAATACGTCCAGATTGCGGTCAATAAAACGCCAGTACATGCTGTTAAATGGACAGGCGTCCGGACCGGTTGTCTGCGTCGGCTTGTAACGACATTGCTTGCAGTGATCCCCCTGGCGCTGGATGTACTTGCCACTGGCGGCATAAGGTTTGCTCGCCATGATGCCACCATCGGCATGCAACGCCATTCCCAGAGTATTGGGTAGCTCGACCCATTCGTAAGCGTCCACGTAAACAGCCAGGTACCAATCGCATACTGACTTGACATGCAAGCCAGCCAACAGAGCAAAGTTACCGATTACCATAAGACGCTGAATATGATGGGCATAGCCCAAGTCCAATGTTTGAGTCAGCGCCTGCCGCAGACAACGTAGATCCGTATTGGCGTTCCAAAAGAACTCAGGAAGCGGCCGCGTTGCCCCCAGTCTATTGTGCTCGGCATATTCAGGCATCTTCAACCAGTAAATACCCCGAACATATTCCCTCCAGCCCAGAATCTGGCGGATAAAACCCTCCGCGGCAGACAGCTCACAGTGTCCGCTGCGCCAAGCGCGCTCTACCTTATGACATACTTCAAGTGGGTCGAGCAGGCCGATATTCAAGTACATCGACACCAGGCTGTGGAACAACCATGGGGATTCCTCCGCCAGCGCATCCTGGTAGCGACCAAACAGTGGAAGGCAGTGCTCGATGAACCACTGCAGGGCTTGTTGCGCATCCTCGGCGGTCACAGCCAGGTAAAAGCGCGACAGATCTCCCGGGTGATCCGGAAACTCCCGCTCTACGAGCGCGATAACCTCCTGTGTAATCGTATCGAGAACCACCGCGGGGCGTTCAGGAATCACACTTTTGCCGCGCCAACCGGCTCGATTATCGGCGTCGTAATTCCATTTTCCGCCTTCCGGATCACCGCCTATATCGATCAGAATCCCGTAGCGCTTGCGCATCTGCCGATAGAAATACTCCATGCGCAGTTGCTTCTTGCCTTGCGCCCAGTCCTTGAAGTCCTGATGAGATGCCAGGAAGCGATCGTCCGGTATCACTTCCACTGGCACGGCCAAGCCTTGAGCCCATGTTTGCATCGCCGCCATTAGACGGTACTCGCCGGGTTCACAGCACCTGACCTTTACCGCGCCGCTGCGCTTAAGCGCCAGCCTAACCGCGTGTTCCAGAGAATCGATATCGGCCCCATAATTGAAGTAAATGATCTCGAATCCGCGTTCGCGCAGTTGCTCACAGAAGTGACGCATGGCAGCGAAAATCAGTACGATCTTGTGACGGTTATGGCGCACGTAGTGGGCTTCTTCTTTTACCTCTGCCATCACAATCACATCTGTGCCCGGCCGCGCATTCTTCAATACACCACGATCGAGACTCAATTGATCACCTAGAACAAGGAGCAGATTGGGTTTAGTCATAGACAATCACAGTAGACAATCAATACAGAAGATCAAGCTTGAAACTCCAGTGGTTCATGAGAAACATAGCACCCTCAAAACCCGATCGCGGTACCATCTTATACGTCGCCATATACTCATTTAGATCCACGCGATGTGCATTGCCGTATCACTGCCATGAATTGTGACCAATTATATTATGATGGGCAGTGCCCTCTGTGCATCGCCGAGATGGACAAGCTGAGAAAGCTGGCCGATGCTGAGCTGCAACTGGTAGATATACACACCCTTACAAATACCGAGGGGCTGCCAGATCGAGAGACGCTACTCGGCACACTACACCTGAAAAAAGCAGGTGGCGGCTTAGTCGTTGGCATGGATGCAAATGTAGCGGCGTGGCAGCATACTCGCTATGGTTGGTTGTGGCGCCCACTGCGCTGGCCTCTAGTGTGCAACGTAGCGGACTTTGCTTATCGCCATTGGGCGCGCTGGCGCTTTAGGCGGCTATACGGCAGAAATCCTCACGGACTTTGAGGAACACCCGCTCTTTTCCCTTTTCAAGATAACACGCAGGCTCCTACTTTTTGGTAGCCATCACCCAGTGACAATTCGCATTTTACCCACACTTCCCGGCTACCTGGTCCGGCAGTGCAGCATAAGCGGCGACCACCGGCTCAAATTCTGTTGGAGTTGACCCGTGTATGACGATGCCGTCAGCGCCATTCTCCCGTTGGTTACGCCAGGCTCGAGCGCAGTCTTGCGCACTCCCCCTCGCCGCCGGAAGCCATTCCTCAGGGATCAATGTCTGGATATGGGCTAACTGTTCCAGCGTGGCAACACTGTCAATGCCGCCCGCTATCGACTGCACAATACTGTCCGCGCGAAAGTCCTCGAGAACCTTGGGGTCCCACTCATTAAGAGCGATTAGCATTTCCGCATAACCCGGGGCCTGCATGTACGTAGCCATGCGGGCAACGAATTTTCGCAGGACGTCTTCCTCACTGGGCTCGACCGCCGTTGCTAACACAGCCCATATTTTCACAGAATCAGGATCGCGACCGGCAGCTTCGCAGCCCTCCTGCACAAACGCTCTGGCGCGGCGCAAGCCATGATCTGTGATGAAGGTATGCAGGTGCACCCCATCAAAATGCTGGCCGGCAAAACGCAGGCTCTTGGGGCCAAAACCGACAAAGTGCAAAGGAATATCTGCATCGAGCCAATTGCCCATACTCAGGTATGGCAGATTCCCTGCGGGCCCCTCATACATCACCTTCTCGCCGCGCCAGAGCTGACGCAAAATACCGATACAATCTACCAAATGCTGATTCGTGACATTTTCAAGGCCCATCAGCTGGTTGCGAATGGCCACGCCTCTTGCAAGGCCTAACTCAAATCGCCCTCCCGAGAGGTAATGGAGGGAGCTGGCCATGGTAGCCAATACCATCGGGTGACGCGTATGCACATTGGTCGCTCCAGTCGCGACCTTGATGTGTTTTGTGGTGCTCAAAGCAGCACTGCAAATGACACCAGCATCTTTTACATCAAAGCGCTCTGACAACCATACCTTCCCCAAACCGAGGGCTTCTGCCTGCTGCGCTTCAGCAATAGCATCGACAGGCGTCTGCGTATGGCCGGGCAGTAAGTAACAACTGAGTTCGGGGTGCTTAGGTGACTGCTCCATATTATTGTCCAGATTCTGAGAGAGGCTGATTTAGTTCCGGTTTCCATTGACCAATATCCAGATCGCCAACGATAAATTTACACACCAGCACTTGTGCCCCATGCGCTTCATAACTGCGCCGCATAGCAGGCTGAATTATTTCGAAGATCCGGCCGTACTCACCGCAGACCTGAGTGCTCATGGCGTTGGTATAAATCTCGACATCTTCGTGTGCGCTGATATCAGCGATAAAATCTTTGATAATGGGTATATATTCAGCGTTAAGTGGATAGAGGCTGATTTCTGCTGTCAGTTTCATCGCGGGGTCGCTCGCATAATTTACCGGAAAAAATACTTCAATTAGTATAGCGCATCAACACATCTGGTACGGCGGTCGAAGCTCTACAATTTTTCCCAGCGCGATTGAAAAAAAACTAGGACAGGACTTGGCACGGCACTCTTTTGACATCCCGGTAAGCTGTTATTTCTGGCGAAATTTCATTGCAATACAAAGAAAAACTAGAATCAAAGGGATGATCCGTACAAAGTAGGGAGCAGCAACCTCCATACAATACTTTTGCTGTCGGTATATTCGGCTCTTTTTGTATTGCTCCACTAGCAGCAACCCATCTGTCTTGCGTATTTCCACAGCATCCAATTTTCGAAAATGGAGGGTTTTGCATACCGCTGATCAATTAGCAGCATCCTTTGGCTAACGAGCTCTATAAACCTTCCTAAGTAGGGTCTTAGACGCTCATTGTCTTTTCTATGAGCCCCCTCTGCCACACTCTCTCAATAGGCCAAACTACGGTGCGCACGCAACCCCTCAAGATCCAGTAGATTGTATTTTAAACGGAACGCTTCAATCACCTGCAGAATCTCTTCACGCAAGAAATGGTGCGCCAGAGAATGCTCTATTCGCTCATGTGAGACCAATACATAAGAGATCGACAGCTCTTCATCCTCTGGCATCGGCAGGGTAATAAGGCCACGCGCTATATCATCTTCATCCATAAATAGTGGTGGTGCTGGGAATATGTAGTCGGAGTTCAGAACTACGGCAATGGCCGTGGGCAGATGATCTGCTCGAAAGCGCGGTACCAGCTGGCTAAAGCGTCGTATAACAGTGGAATCTTCCGGTGCATGAAATCGAATTTCAAGCAGCTCTGGTATCAGCAATTGCACCTGAGGATACTCCAGCAGCATCTCCCATGAGAGCTTTTGGCCCTCCAGTGGATGGCCGACGCGGGCTAGCAGTCTTGGCGGCGCGTAGCCCAGAGTTGTCAGTCGGTACTCCGGGGGATAGGACTGGCGTTCACCCTGTATAACGAAATCCAGATCTCCGCTTGCGAGCAGGTCTAGTGGCGATTCGGCTGCTGAGGATGCGCGCAGCAGCGCATTTGGCGCAGAGGTTGCAAGTCGCTCCAACAATCGAGGCATGAGCCAAACCCCCATATGCCCCTCAACCAGTAACCTGACTTTGCCCCCGTATATCAGCGGGTTAAACTCGGCCGGCGCTACCATGGCTTGCACCGTCTGCAGGAGCTGCGGCAGTTGCTCACCCAGCGCGACCGCCCGCGGCGTCGGCACCATGCCGCTAGCCTGGCGAATGAACAGAGGGTCGTCGAACAGTTCTCGCAATCGCCCCAGCGTTTTGCTCATCGCCGACTGCGACACAAAGAGGCGATCTGCCGCTCGGGAAACATGGCGCTCTTCCAGCAATGCTTCCAGCGCCACCAATAAATTAAGATCCAATCTGCCCAGTTCCCGTATATCCATTCTCTTATCCTGGCGGACCAACATTATGAATACAATTCATGAAGATGCTGAATATTAGCCATTTGAAGAATTATAGTACAGGCCCCACATTGGTTAATCAGAACGGAGGCTTTCCCTCCGGCAACCCACAAGAGGGGTGAGCAAGATGACTACTATTTTTTCAATCTATTCATTCGTCCTGGCACTGGCCTTATGGCAGGAGTTCCAGAATGCACATCCGAAGAAGCTTGTAGCCGACGCGGAGTAACCAATGGCCGCGCAAGCCCTGCTTTTCGCTACAGTGAGCGTTGAGGCCGCAACTGCGATGCCGTCTACACCCACATCGGACTGGTGCCGCTATGGCCTGGCCAACCATCCGCAAAGTGAGCAGACGCGGAGGATCCGCCGCCACGGGCCCCTAGGAATCTGATCTACGTCGGCCTCGGCTCTTTGTTGCTCGATTTTCTTCGCCGGTCTCCCCATACAAATCGGTCTTCAATGAGCCAACATGTCTGCGCTCGCCATCATAGTCTCTTCGATCGTCATGATGCACATACGTGCAACTGCATTCAGCTGCATCACAGTCTGTCAGCGGGAGAAGCGGTATTTTACCTTGTGCTAAGAGAAACCGTTTCTGACCGATTGCCTTGATCGCGTCACAACAGGATTCATCGAAATCGATAGAGGTCGCTCGGTAGGAATTCCGTTTAACCTCCTGCTCTTTTTTCCGCGCTTGGGTCTTAACAACCTGAACTTTCGCGCCTTCTGCAGTGGGATCGATCTTCTGCTTCGACCTGGAGGAGAGCAAACCCAAAAATGGCTTGGCAATGCGCTTCACTATATCCATAAGCGTGCACCTATTCTTTTATGACTTTTTTGCTCTTGCTGCCAATCATGCCTCTAATCCGGCCAGTAAGTACTGATAAATCTCTGCAACTTTGATAAAGCGCACAAAAGTGGGCCGGTTTCCCTCCACCGCAATAGCTTCATCCTAAGTCCAACAGGCTCCTGGCAAGCGCATTATGGTGGGGAAAGTAGCAGTCGTTACAGGCGGCCTTTACCCCGGCCCTATTATTGACTCCGTGGAGATCCTGCCAGATTCGAGCAGCGCGCCAACGAGGACAATGCGGCCTATGTCGAGACGCTAAACAAAAGTCTCATGGTAAAAACCGCCGTGGAATCCAAAAGGCACATGATGCTCAAGGGGGATAACAGCAAGCTCCTGCTGCATATCGTGTGCATCCAAAATCACCACCTCACTGCTCTTGCATGCCTGATTGTAAACGATGGATATAAGATATCCCTCATCCTCTGCCGCACCGTCCCGTGCTGGAATAAAGTTGGCCTCCGAAGTGAATCGGCCCTCACCGAAATCGTGAACTCTGAGCTCCCCAGTCTGGTGATCAATTTTCTGCAGAGCATTGAAACCATAAGGCGTGCCATTTTCGATGATGGTACCCAGCCAGGTATAGCGATTATCACGCCCGGTAAAGTTCGGATTCCAGCTGGGGAACTCACCTGCAATTGCGCCGGGAATATTGGCTTTTCGGGACTCGCCGGTTGCCAAGTTCAATGTAAGGCGATTAAAGCTCGCACCATTGGCAAGGAAATCAAAGTCATCTCCGCGCTCCATAAAGACATCCGAAAGCCCACCCATGACGTCCATACTATCTACACATAAAGCGTCCACAGACAAATGCTCACTCGCTTCACGGGCATTACCCAGATGAAACCCGAAAAAACAATCGAATTCATACTCTCTGACAACATTGGCAGTCGCCAAATCCAGCACGACGACTTTCGTTTTCTCGTTCCCGTCAAACTCGATAGATTCAAAAATGCTGCGCAATCCAAACAAAAACTTGAACGGTGTGCGCATAAACGCAGGACAAAAAATGAATACGGCATATTTCTCGGTGATCGTAAAATCATGACACATCGAGTAATCGCCAACATACTGTGATTTATTGGCAACCATTTTTCCGCTTGCATCAATTTTGTAAAAGTGCAGTTTGGGCTTCGGCACACCAAAGACACCAAAGTTATAGAGCTCGCCTGTACGCGGGTCTACTCGGGGGTGCGCGCTGAAAGGCTGGCTTGCGGATAAGCCGCCCTCATAGGTGTACTCCCCCACTGTCTCCAGTGTGGCGGGATTTAACTCCCACGGTTTTCCACCTTCCCATAACGCCAGCAGTTTGCCGGCATGCAGAATCACGCTGGTATTCGCTGCATTGCCCGGCGCTCGAAACATGTTTTTTAAAAAGCCACCGGGGATTTGCGTACCCACTCCTCGATAGAGGATTTTCTGCGCCGCCGTTTCGTTGACGAACTTCGGAGTGCGCACGTAACGATTCTTGTAGTGCACCTGCCCGCCCCGGATTGTCACCGCACTGATCATGCCGTCGCCATCAAACCAGTGGCCAAACTGCTGATCGCCAATTTTGTTGCGTCCCGGGCAGTTGAGAAACAATGTTCCTTCCAGTCCCTCCGGTATTTCTCCGACCACCTTGCGAGAGTCTATCCAATAGGAAGACTCGTCGAACAGCGTCTCGTAACCGCCTAGCTCACAACCAGGCAGAACACGGGGCTTGAGGGGTAGTTGTTGTTTGAGCGCAATATTCATTGGCTTACCTCCGGCTTTGGAAGACCTACCATCCATTGGAAGCCAACGGGGTTGCGCTGACGTTACCGCGTTGTATGCGGCACTTCAAGAACCCCTCAAATATCTGTCACGGCGAATACTGCCAGCCAAACGTGACACTCCAATCCGTCTCAAGCTGCGGACCGTTCAGATCCTGCCAGACTGGCACTGTGGCTTCCAGGGCCAGCCGGTGTCCTTTTGCGGGAAACAGGTAGTTCATACCCAGTCCGAATTCCGCTCGCCGACCGCCCTGTCGGCTGGGGTCGGCCGTTTGCACCGGGCCTGAAATTTGAGGATCCATACCATCGATATTCCCTTCATCGAAGTAGCCGACACTGCCCGACACACTCAGCGAGGAATTGAGCATGTAACTCAGCCAGCCTTGATAATGATATTCATTTCCCAAGGTGTATCCCTCGTCGTTGTCGCCCAATCGGGTAACGGCGCCAAGCTGCGAACCCCATCCCCATACATCAGCATTTGATGCGTAGGTAAGGCCCGTTATCAGGTCGTAGGTACCGCTTCCCAACTGCATGGGATAGGGTACGCGCACAGTGGGTTGGGTATTCATCGGAGTGAGGATTCGAGCCTCTTCATCAATACTGCCGGTAGGCAGTGATGCACCAAACATGGCGTGAAACCGATGCGTGGCGCCAGGATCTGATAGACCAAATAGTCCGGAGAAAACCGAATCCCCAAAACCACTGGTGCTGGTCTTGAACTCGCCCAACCGATTCGTGCCCATGGGGCCCGCGTAAGTAATATGGGTCATATCATTTTTCTGATAGTTCACCATGCCCATCAGCGTGATGCGATCAGTGGGGGCGTACATCATGCCCAACATATGCATGTCCATGGTCATTTGCGTGGGCACGACGCGCAGTGTCGGTGGCATACCGAAGACATTGGGAACGGTCGCGGCGATCTCATCCGATGAAATGCCTGAGGTTCCGTCTTGGTTGCCCTTCATTGACATGTGCATGAAGCGGTAAGAGAACATAAACTCTCCCTGTTCATGGATGTGATCACCCATCACATTTATGGGTGCATGAGCGTCGGGGCGTGTGTCGGCAATAGCCGTCGCGCACGCGACGAACATCACCGCTAGCGCGGTAATAAAATTTTTCATACATATACTCTCGTTCTTACGTTTGTAGTTGAGTTTTAACTGCAACGTAAGAAAAGAGGGGGAGCGCGCGAACGAAAGCCGAGTAATCGCTTGCTGGAGGTAAGAGTTGTAACGGCCGCATAGCGTGCGTTGCTGGTGTCGAATTCAGACGCAGCATGCATGCTACTGTCGATTAAAACTGCGCCACTAGCACCGCTGTCATAATCACACTCAAAAAAAGTACTGTCGGCACTGCCTCCATGATGCGCATGATGTTCACCAAAAAGTGCGACCATGACGTGCGCGGGCATACCATCCGGACAAAGCTGCAGGTACCATCCATCATCCACGCTCGCGGGCATGAATCCGGTTGGTATCGAGACCCTGACCAGCATCGCGATCGCGGCAAGCGATAAGAATAAGATGCGTATTTTGGGGCCGGAGGAAATCACCGCAGGATTATAGACGCATCGGGCGCAACTGCCTATTGAGTTGGTGAGTCGGAGCATGTTCCTGGTAGCAAACGGCCTCAGCTCTTGCGCCGCAGCCAGTTGATCAATATGTACATTCAGCAACATGGAACTGGCTGAGGCCGCTAGGGCTTTGGTGGAGGACCGATCGACATTTTCTAGATACCCGTTAGATCGCGAAAGAAACTCTGCTTCCGTGGCGGGCCGGACAATCCAATGTTCTCAACACTTTCTCCCTTACTGCGGATCCAGGTGCCTAGCCAGCGGTCCCAAATGGCGAGTGTGGCGCCAAAATTGGAGTCCAGATGTCCGGGCTTTATGCTGTGGTGAATCTGGTGCTGCGCGGGACTGATTAGCCAGCGCTCTACTGGTCCAAAACCAATCCAAACGTGGCTGTGCCGCAGATTGGCGCCCGCGAAATTAAAGAGCATTGTGAGCACGCTAACGCCCATCACTTGCACCAGTGAAATACTCCCGTCAAATACGTAAATGAACACGCCACTGACACTGCCAATAACTAACAGGCTACGACAGCTATTAACGAACATCTCGGCAAAGTGGATCCGGTAGAGCGTCAGCGGTGTCAATGTTGCGGCGCTATGGTGAATGGCGTGGAAACGCCAGAGCAAGGGCACCTTATGGTAGAGGTAATGAACGCAAAATCGAGTGAAGTCGTCGAGCAGGAATATGGTGAAGGTAAGGAGAGCAGAGGTTTCAAGGACGCCCCAGGCGCAGTAATTACCTGCACCGAAATGCGCATAGAGCCAACGGTTGATCAACATGGCTAGACCCAGCTGGCCGCCAATCAATGGCACTATCACAAGCACCCTTAGCACGTGATTCAGCACAACCCATTGCAGATCGACCAATGTTGAAGCGCTCCACCAGTGCTTCAACCCCAGCCCTTCGCTTACCGCCCTTTTCACATTGCCTGACCGCAGATAGCTAACGGGCAACGCGATGGCGAAGCCGCTTAGGAGATAGGGCCAGTAAATGCGCATCCCCTCGTTGCTGAAGAACGTCAGCGGTTCCCACAATAGATTTAACAGCGATGAGAGTTGATCGGGCACGTCGAGTAAGCGCGTTTGAACAGAAGGGCTGTAATAGTGCCAGAAACTTTCTCAGAATGTAATTGATAATATTATTGAGAATCATTATCATTCGCAAATAATCTTAATCGAGGCACACCATCATGTTGATTAATATCAAAGTTATTGCAGCTGCGCTGCTGCCCACCTGTTTTCTGCTCGCGGCCTGCGGCAGCGGCGGCAGCAGTGACAGCGGAACCAGCAGTCGATATGTGCCTGAGACAGTGTCTGAAGCCGGCGTTAAAGACAACTACGTCAACATGGCCCGAGCGGCCTACGGCGACTCATTGAGCACCGCGCTGGCACTTCGTGAACAGGCAATCGTCTTCATTGACAACCCCACTGACGCGAATCTGCAATTGGCCCAGGCAGCCTACAAAGCAGCGCGGATACCCTATCAACAATCTGAAATTATGCGCTGGGACACGGCGATCACGCTCGCTAATAACCTCGACTTTGATGGCGGCCCCGCCAGCGTCGATGAGTGGGAAGGACAAGTGAACGCCTGGCCCCTCGACGAAAGCTACATCGACTCCATCATTGCCGGCGAAGAAGACATTAATATTGCACTTCTGGTATCCCAAAACGGTGCCGACGAAAATGAGGCCAACGTTACCACCGGCGTGCACGCTATCGAGTTTATGCTCTGGGGTGCTGATACTAATGGCACCGGCCCCGGCGCGGGAGAGCGTCCAGCCAGCGATTATGCCAACGATGGTTCTTGCGCGGACGCACACTGCGCACGTCGTGCCCTCTATCTGAAAACGGCTGCCGACCTGCTGGTGGCAGACCTGACAGCGATGGCGGATGAGTGGAGCGAAGACGCCGAAATCACGCAAGGCACGCTGGCCTACAATTTCATCAATAGCGCCCAGGGCCTCGATTACATTCTGGGCTCCATGCGGGCAATGGCAACCGACGAGCTGGCATCGGCCCGCATGAGTTCCGGGCTGGTGCTTGGCGACCCCGAAGAAGAGCACGACTGCTTTAGCGACCTCAGTCACATAGCGATCTATAACAACTTCCGTGGCGTGCAAAACGCGTTTTACGGCACCTACGGCGACATCGAAGGCGAAAGTCTCGCTGACATGGTGGCCGATAAGGACCGCGCCACATTTGACAATATGGCAGCTGCGCTGAACAGCATTGAAAGCAAGATGCAGCAAATTCTCGACGCGGGAGAACGCCCACTCAACCCCATACGTTTTGACCAGATTATCGGTCAGGCGCAAGGCGCAACTGAGCGGGAGATTGCCGAAGCCGCGGTTGATGAACTGCTAGCGCTGGATTCCAACCTGCATGCAATACAGGAATTGCTGTCACTGGTGGAAATTGGCACGGGTGGTGGCGGCGATTCCAACTAACGGCATCGTTAGAAAGGATGCATGACTCTCATTCGGACCGACTAACGGTTCACTTTTTGGTGACATACTATGGCTTTTCGACCCTTATTCTTGCCGATTTTTCTGGCAACGTCCGTGACACTCACCGCCTGCGGAGGCGGTGGTGGAAGCGGCCCGGGCGAAGAGGTTGTTTCGTTGGACGATACCCAGCCACAACCTGTCCCAGCAGCCCCCAAGGACACGCAGCAGCTGAGCGGCGGCAACGCAACCGTATTTGACACCAGCGCAGATGCTTTCTCGTCACGTTCGGCCAACATGACCGACATCGATCGAATCAAGCAATTCAATCTGGGCAACGATTTCTTTGAAAATCCATGGGTTGCCGGAAGCGCAAGCACGTCATCACGCGATGGCGTCGGTGCACTACTAAACAACAACGCCTGCCAGGACTGCCATATCCGTGATGGTCGCGGTCACGCACCCAATGTGTCTCTCACAGAAAACGGCACCGACTTTTCCAGCATTTTGCTCAAAGCTGCTCGCGCCAATATCTCTAGCGCTGACCGCGCGCTAATAGAACAGTCTCTGCTTGGAAAAATTCCCGATAGCAGTGTCGGTGGTCAATTACAGCACGATGCAATCCCCGACATCATGAAAGAAGTTGAGCTGTCTGTGGGCTATACCACTGTAGCAGTCAACTTTTCGGACGGCACAAGAGCTGTATTACGCAAGCCATTATGGCAACTCACCAGCAACTATGCCGATTCAGGGTTCGATTTTGATGATGACACCGTGTTCTCCGCTCGAGTTGCCCCACCAATGATCGGCATGGGACTGCTGGCGCTCATCCCGGAGGCCGATATTCTTGCGGGTGAAGACCCCGGCGACTCCAACGGCGATGGCATCTCAGGGCGAGCCAACTATGTCTGGAGCCTTGAGGACCAGGCGGTAACATTGGGTCGATTCGGCTGGCGAGCTGGCCAGTCCAGCGTGCTAGAACAATCTGCTGGTGCTTTCGCGAACGATATGGGTCTTACCAGCCGACTGCAGCTGATGAACAACTGCATGCCACACCAGGCTGATTGTTTGGCGGCACCCAATGGCAACGGCGACAGCGTCTCTGATTATAACTATGAAGTCGCAGACCCCATTCTCGACGCAGTCGCTTTTTACTCGTCACACCTGGGCGTTCCGGCGCGCCGCGATGTCAATAACGCCGAAGTACAGGCAGGCAAGTCTCTTTTTACAGAGGCTGGCTGCGGCAGCTGCCATGTGGCGAGTTATGTTACCAGTGCAAGCACAGAGCAACCCGAGCTGAGCGAACAGGTGATTTTCCCCTACACCGATCTACTGCTGCACGACATGGGTGCAGAGCTTGCTGATTTCAACATCGACAATCAGCCGGCTGATGACTCTGCCCTGGTTGAATTTCTAGCGACAGCGCGTGAGTGGCGCACCCCACCACTGTGGGGCATTGGTCTGGCGAAGACGGTTGACCCGACGGCGACCTTTCTCCATGACGGACGCGCGCGAACCATTCTTGAGGCCGTGCTTTGGCACGGTGGCGAAGCAGAACAATCGAGGCAGGACGTATTGCAAATGACAGCACAGGAGCGGGATCAGTTACTCACGTTCCTCAATGATCTTTAATAAACCAGTGGCTTTACAAATGCCAAACCGGAGTATGCAAATGAACAAACTACAACCCAGTCTTATATTAATCGCTGTCGTGGGTGCGGCTATAGCTTCCCCCTCACTGGCGGCGCCGGCTGCTGAGGATGTTGTTGCCAGCCGTTCGGAGAATCGCCTGGAAGTAGTCAACATTATTGGTACGCGTGAGGACGCTCGGCAGCTAGCCGGGTCGGCGTATGTGGTGGACGCTGCACAACTGAAGATTTTCAGGCACACCGATATCAACCAGATTCTGGCCCAGGTGCCGGGCGTCTACCTGCGCATTGAAGATGGCTTTGGTCTGCGCCCAAACATCGGTATTCGCGGCACTGGAACCGAGCGCAGCGGCAAGATAACCCTCATGGAAGACGGCGTATTGATTGCACCCGCGCCCTACTCCAACCCTGAAGCCTACTACTTCCCAACCGCAGGCCGCATGTCCGCCGTTGAAGTACTGAAAGGTACGCCCCTGCTTCGATACGGCCCCTACAACGTAGGCGGCGCTATCAACCTGATTTCCACCCCTATTCCGGACGAAAACGAGGGCATCCTCACGGCCGAAGTCGGGGAAAATAATGAAAATCGTCTGCTTACTAACTACGGCGGTTCTGGTGATCAGTACGGTTGGCTGCTTGAAACCAGTCAGCATCGCGGTGATGGTTTTCAGGATATTGATCGGTCTAATAATGACACAGGCTTCAAACTGGAAGACTACTTGGGCAAGTTTCGCTGGAATACGACTGAAGGGGATTCGATCTACCAGAGTGTAGAGCTGAAACTGCAGCATTCGTCTGAAAATTCCGACGTGAGCTATCTCGGTCTATCCGATGCCGATTTCGACGCAGATCCCAATCGGCGCTATGGCTTGACCGACGAAGACAACATGGACGCCAAGCACGACGGCGTGAACCTCTCTTATGTAGCGCAACCCCGCGAGGATCTGACGCTGAATGTGGTGGGTTACTACAACGAATACCAGCGCGACTGGTTTAAAGTCGACAAAATTGATGGTGAAAGCCTTACCAATGTTATCGCCGATGCCAACGCCGGGAATACCGATGTGATCGACTATCTGCACGGCGATGCCGATGTCAACAATATCCAGATCAAACACAATAACCGTAAGTACAAAGCGAGGGGGCTGCAGGGCGAGTTGAGCTGGGACTTCGAGTCCTTGCAGCTGAGCCATCAACTGATCGCCGGGGCACGGTATCACCGCGACCACATGGACAGGTTCCAGCCAGTGGAAACCTTTGATCAGGTCAACGGCAGTCTGGTGTATCAAAGCACCTCTACGCCCTCTGGCAGCAACAATAGAGAAGAGTATGGGGAAGCCTATTCGGCCTGGCTGCTAGACACGATTGCAATGCGAGATGATATCGATCTGACACTTGCGCTGCGATATGAGGATATTGAGACCGAGCGCGAGGAGTTTGCCGAAAGCCGCAGCGTGCTGATCGGTAATCGCAAGAACGAGACCAGACAATGGCTACCCGGTATCGGCGTGACCTGGTCAGCCACCGACAACTGGCAATTTCTGACAGGGGCCCACCAGGGGATGTCTCCGGCTGGCGCCGGTGCCAAAGAAAATACGGACGCAGAAGAGGCCACCAACTACGAGGCGGGCTTTCGCTTTACACAGGACGCACTGAGCGCTGATGTTATTGGTTTCTACAGCGATTACACCAATTCCATTCGCAACTGCTCTGTTGCCAACCCCTGCTCCGGCGGTATCGACTCAGGTACAGAGCAGCTCGGGGAGGCTGAAATCAGCGGCGTTGAGACGTCACTGAATTGGCAGGGACAGACCGATTCCTTGCAGTGGCCAGTGATACTGTCCTATACCTACACCGATGCAAAAATTTCCAAGGACAGTGATGACGGTGCTTTTCTGGAGGGTGACCGTTATCCCTACGTGCCCAGGAATCACTTCTTTGCCCAAGTCGGCGTTATTGGACCTGAGGGCTGGGACGCCTACCTCTCTGCCAATTACTCTGATGATATGTGTATCGATTTTGAGTGCGAGCGCAGTGAACTGGACAACGCCTTCTATGAAACTGACAGTTACTGGATCGTAGATTTCGTCACGCACTATCAGGTCACGGACACGGCGCAGGTGTATGTAAAGGTTGATAACATACTGGACGAGCAGAATATTGTCTCGCGCAGCCCTGCGGGTGCCAGGCCGAACAGGCCTCGCACTGCCTATATCGGCCTATCGGTAGCCTTCTAGGTGAGCGCCCTATTGTTAATCCGTTTCAATAGGGCTAGAAAATCACCCCACTGAGAAACAGTGACGCCATGACCGAGTCGACAACAATGCCGGGGAGGGACTGTTGCAATGTTGCTTTGTCGGCCGCCATTGAATAAAAACGCGCCAACAGCCCAAAGGCCCAAGCGACACCCAATGTCATGTATATCAAGGGTTCATTAAGCGCGAGTGCCATAATGCCGCCGCCTAGGTGCAGGCCGCCAAATACAACCCTGACCTCTGAGAAGGCCATGGGGCTGCCCAATTCTATCTGCTGACCATCTGTAATCAGGCGTGGCTTGAAAAACCCAACGAGTCCAAATATAACGGTCAAAATAGCCGCAACGCGCGGCAACCAATCAATAATCACTTCCATGCGTCATTTTCCCTTAAGTGAAACAATGTCAAGTCTACTCACTCCCGCAGCTCAAAGAGAATAAATTGTAAAATACAGTATGCCAGTGCGCAGCGTCTAGCGGCTTACTCTGCTTGATAGTCACTGTGTGCAGCACTGATGCGCGATCTGCCGCCGTCAGGCGCGCGGTGACCGCTTCGAGTGCATCAACCGGCGGTGGATAGGACTGCGCTTGCGTATGACCTCGACCTCTTCATTATGCAGCCGTACATAGGTTTCGGGGGCCGCAATCGACAACTGACGCCGCACGTCTTCCAACGGTAAGGGCAGCATCGCTTCCCAGTCGACAGCAACCAACAATGTCGCTTTGCGGCCGCGACGAATCGAGTTGCGAAGATAACCGAAGCCCTCAAAACGGCCCAGCGTCGCTAGAATCGAATTGGCGATCAGGGCGAGGATGAGCCAGGCCCAGCCACCGAGTTGCGCGTAGCTGTAGCCCAGCAGATGCATTTCTCCATAGATGTCGGAGTCCCAGCCATTCAGCACATGCCAGAGGTCATGCGTATCGACTACTCGTGCACTCATGTTCGATCGAGGATCTTTGAGCTCACGCGGGACCTGCTTACTGATCTGCTGCGCCAACCCGTCGGCCGTGAAGTCATAGGCGCTAGTCCAGTCGAAGTAGGCCCGCCCTAAAGAGTCTGCCGGCAGGGAGGCCAGATAGGCGCGGTCGGCAAGGACCACCCGAAGGTCGCGCCCTTCCTGCAGAATGGAACGGCCCATTGGATCGCGCCAGACCTTGCGGAACAAGCGATCGGCCGATGGCCCGGTCAGCAGCCCGATAAACTCACCGACCAGATCAGTGCGATTCGGATCCTTCGAGAGCACACCCAGAACCGCGAATGCCTTCACGACATTTCGCGGGTGAACCCATCCTTTGTCGGCTCCGAGTGATTCCATAAATTTCCAGTTTCAGGCGTATCAAAGAGTTGATTCTGTATATTACACAAGCTCGCACATCTCGCTAGGCCATTCTGCCGGTCCTGCTGTAATAGTCCTACCTTAATAGCGGAGGGCACCGAAAGAAGATGTCCACGAAAAGCACTGTGTCTCAGGTAGTCTTTGTCATTTCCATATTCTCTATTTCGATCATCATCGCATCGGCGATAACGGCGCTTTTTATCGGCAAGTTCGAATTCTTTCCACCGCCAAGCAAGGTCTTCTGGCAACACCGTGTATTCTGACTGACTTGCAGGCTAAGGTTCATCGGCTTACTTTTCTTAGCTTTCACCAACTTTAGCCCTGAGCAGGTCTTCAGCAATTGGGTACGCTCACGGTCGCCAGATGTTACTGAGGCGGGAGTTCACAGCGGCCTGGGCGTGCTAGATTCCCTATTTGTGGAGACCTTATCCCGTTCCACAGTAGTTGCACCACAGGCTGGCACGGCGGGTCATGACGTGGGCCAAGACGGTGCACACCATGAAAAAATACCGGTGTGCAGACTCACCCAGAGCAACAGCGTGATGACCTCGGCGCGAGTCTCTTGGCTGACTCACCCGCTTCCTCCATATATTAAGCCGATCATGAAGTCTTGGCTCGATACTTGCTGGCACCTTCTTTGTACTCCGGATTGAAAGCCAAATTCGTTTATGATGAGCCCACGGCCATCCAAGCCAGCAACACCCGTCATTCAGCATTCAGCCGCCTGCCCGTAGTTGATATTTCGCTGCTATTCTCGCAAGACCTCTATGACGCAAACAGGCCGCCAGATCGCTGGACCGCGCGAGGCCGGGTTGGTGATAAACATAGGCGATATGATGGAGGTCTTTAGTGGTCGTCAGTATGTTGCGACCTCTCATCGAATGCAGCAGGTAAAGCAGGAACGCTATGCCTTCCCATTTTTTTCAAGCATGGATTACGACACCGTCGTTAAGCCAATCGTTGAGCCCATCGCTAACTTGAAAATAGAGGGCAAGCCGGCAGTCAGTGAGCCCATTATTTGCGGCGATCATTTACTTGCACAGACCTTGCAGACCTTCACGTATCTCAAACAACGCCTGGCACGCAGTGAGATTAGCATGCCGGAGAAATACAAAAGTTTGTCATCATTTGGCACCGATCTTGCAATATGAAAAGTCTCACCCGGGCGCCCCCATTATTTACTTGATAGGTTCATTCATGAAACGCACTAAAAGTATTATTCGCACCACATTCATCACTGCACTTCTGAGCATCAGTAGTGTGTTTGCACACGCTGAGGAGCCGCTGATTATCGGATATTCAGACTGGCCCGGTTTCGTCGCGTGGGAAGTAGCGATTGAGAAGGAATGGTTCAAGGAAGCCGGTGTGGACGTACAATTTGAATGGTTTGATTATGTTGCGTCAATGGATGCATTTGCGGCAGGCAAACTTGATGCGGTAGGCATGACCAATGGTGATACGTTGGTTACCGGCGCAACGGGGGCCAGAGGGGTCATGATTCTGGTGACCGACTACAGTAACGGTAACGATATGATAGTCGCCAAGCCTGGCATCAACTCCGTAGAACAGCTAAAAGGCAAAAGAATTGGCGTTGAAGTCGGCTTTGTGGGCCATCTATTATTATTGAATGCACTGGAAAAAGTGGGCTTATCAGAAGCAGATGTAACCCTCGTCAATGTCCCTACTAACGAAACACCACAAGTATTGGCGTCTGACGACGTTGACGCTATCGTCGCATGGCAGCCAAGTTCCGGGCAGGCGCTAGTCTTAGTTCCCGGCTCCAAAGCCATTGCAACCTCAAGAGAGGAACCTGGACTTATCTATGATATGTACGCGGTATCACCGAGCTCACTGGCTAATCGCCGTGAGGATTGGGAAAAGGTCATTGCGGTATGGTACCGGGTTGTAGATTTCGTCAACAATCCCGAGACACAGCCCGAGGCGATTAGCATTATGGCTGCGAGAGTCGGTCTGGATCCGGAATCCTACAAACCGCTTCTGCTAGGCACCAAGATTTTGAGCCTGGAGGAATCAAAAGCCGTTATGAAAAAGGCAGAGGGCTTTGGTTCTCTTTACGGTTCGACTGCAGTTTCAGACGCGTTCAATGTTAAATATGGGGTGTATGACGAGCCACAAACGATTGATGACTATATCGACCCCTCTCTTATACTTAACATGGAACCCTGACCGGGAAGGTCCGGCAGGCGCTGCTGGGCAATATTGGCGGCATCCTTCGCCAGACTCCCATTGCCACGTCGTTGCCGGATCGCAAAATCAGGCTTCAACATCACCCGGATCTAAAACTTCAAGATAACCGCGCAACGTGATGTTACCCTGCGGCGATTTAACAGCGTCTATCTCGCCCGGCGTCACGATAAAATTGGCAAGGTCGCCAAATCGCATGGAGAGCAGGCCGCTGCACTTCACCAGGCCCCTCACCAACCACATCAGGATGACTGCTATTTTTGTTGGGTTGCCGGCGACATCAAACGTCAGCTCTGCGACTTTACGCTGCGTCAGAATCTCGGAATCACCAGATTCAGGATATTTTCAGCGCGTTGCATTGAGACACAGGTAAAAGCCTTAACCGCCGACACTTCGGCCAGATCGATCAGATTCTTATTGCACTGGTAATCTAGCTGCTCGAAGGTAAGACCGTCACGCTGGCGCCAAATGGCCACACTGGAAAACACCAGATCGATACCCTTCATTAATACGGCAAGCGTTTCGGGCTTGGCAATTTCTCCTACAAACTATCGTCGTAGCCGCTCTCACAAAAAGATGATGCAGCAAGTGGCACGGTTTCGTGAGGGCACTGCGCATCATCAATCTCAGATGCAAATGATATCCTGCTCACCAAACATTTGGGGCAATGAGGAGCTCGCCGCTGCGCGTCATTTTGCTTACTCTGCTATTATCCCCAATCATCTAAGGCCACTAGCAGACCACGCTTATTATGACCGACACCCCAATACAGGATGAATCACTCGAACACAGGTTACTACTGCGCAACCTGCGCCTCGACGATTATGCCGACATCAAGTACATACAAAACCGTGTGTACAAAAATGTAGGCGGCGCCATCAGTGAGAAGAAGTTTCGGACCCAGCTGAACGCATTTCCCGGTGGCCAGATATGCATAGAGGACGATGGCAGCGTTATCGCCGCAGCATTTGCGCTGATTGTCGATTACGACAAGTTCGGTGATTACCATACCTACGACGAGATCACCGGCAACGCCTATCTATCGACTCATGACCCGAAAGGAGATGTGTTGTATGGCGTCGATATCTATGTCGACCCAGATTACCGCCAGTTGCGATTAGGACGGCGACTCTACGAGGCGCGCAAGAAACTCTGTCAAAATCTCAATCTAAAAGCCATTGTTGCAGGGGGCCGCATACCCAACTATGAAGACTATGCAAAGGACATGACGCCGCAGGAGTACATCGAAAAGGTCAAGAAAAAACAGATTTACGACCCGACGCTTACGTTTCAAATCTCCAACGATTTTGATGTCAAAAAGATACTGCATTCCTACCTCCCTTGCGACACCGAATCCCACGGTTATGCCACATTACTAGAGTGGATTATCTCTACTACGATCCCAACACAAAAAAATCACCCTTGATTAACACCCCGCGAACCAGCGCACGTATCGGTTGCGTGCAGTGGCAGATGCGGCCCATGAAGTGTGTCGAAGACCTCATGCAACAAGTCGAGTTTTTTGTCGACGCGCTATCAGCGTACAAGTGTGACGCGGCTCTGTTCCCGGAATTTTTCAACGCCCCGTTGATGGGTGTCGGCGAACATCAAAGCTCTATTGACTCGATACGTGCACTGGCCGCTTACAGCGATGACATTATCGCCGGCATGTCAAAGCTGGCCGTAAGTTATAACATCAATATTATCGCCGGGTCGGTACCCATCATCGAGGAAGGCGACCTCTATAACGTCGCCTACTTATGCCGGCGTGATGGCACCCTCGACAGCCAGTACAAGATTCATCCCACCCCCAGTGAGAAGCGCGACTGGATCATGCAGGGCGGCGATGAAATAAAGGTCTTCGATACCGATTTCGGCAAGATCGGCATTCTCATCTGTTACGACGTGGAGTTTCCGGAACTCGCACGCCTGCAATCAGAGGAGGACATGAACATACTATTCGTGCCCTTCTGGACCGACACCAAGAATGGATACCTGCGCGTCCGCCTGTGTGCGCAAGCGCGCGCAATAGAAAACGAGTGCTATGTCGCTATCGCCGGAAGTTGTGGCAATTTGCCCAAGGTGGATAACGCTGATATTCAGTACGCGCAGTCTGCGGTATTTTCGCCGTCAGACTTTGCCTTTCCTCACGATGCCATTATGGCGGAAACCACTCCGAATACCGAAATGACCCTTATTGTTGACCTGGATTTCGAAAAGCTTATCGCGTTGGAAAATGAAGGTTCCGTGCGTAACTATATGGATCGCCGTCGCGACCTTTATAAAGTGCAGTGGCTGGGAAAATCGGGGCCGAACGGCGTTAAAAATTAGGGGCTGCCAACTGCCTGCAGCTCCGATCAATGAGCGTCGCTCTACTGCAGTGCTGAGGCCGAAAGACCCGTCACATCAACGCGCCGGTGATAGCGTGATCTCGATGTTGCAGTTGATGGTCAGTTCCATTCCTTCAGTCCTGGCCTCTGCGATCAACTCGGCAAGATCTGCCTTGGTCTGCCGCAATTCGCCCATACGTTTTGTGCCCACCGCATCTGATTCACCAAAACGTTCCCGGCGACTCCAGTTGTTGCGCTGATGAAAACTGAGCTTGTCCTGTATCAAGGTCATCAGTAATTGATTGGCTTGATCGGGGTGAAACACGCCCCCGATCAAGCAATAGCTTTTCTTCTCTGATTCATCTGCCATCGTGTTATCTCTTACAGGTATTTGTCGGTCACCGCGCCTTCAGACGCCGATGCCACAGTGTGGGCGTACTTCGCCAACAGGCCTCTGGTGTAACGCGGTGGCGGGCGCTGCCAATTCGCCAGACGTGATTTAATCTCGGCGTCGGACAGGCTGACATTAATCTGTGATGTTTCAGCGTCGATCACGATCTCGTCGCCATCCTCAATAATTGCGAGAGGGCCTCCCTCACTGGCCTCCGGAGTGATATGGCCAACGACAAAACCATGGCTGCCACCAGAGAAGCGGCCATCGGTAATCAGTGCCACATCGGCTCCCAGACCTTTGCCCATCAACGCCGATGTCGGGCTGAGCATTTCCCGCATACCGGGGCCACCTCGAGGGCCTTCATAGCGGATCACCATGACATCACCCTTTACAACACGCCCGTCGAGGATAGCCTGCAGCGCTTCTTCCTCAGAGTGGAAAACGCGCGCAGTACCGACAAAATGCAGGCCTTCCTTACCTGTGATCTTGGCAACAGAGCCCTCGGGCGCCACATTGCCGCGCAGTATCATCAGGTGGCTGCTGCTCTTGATAGGGTTGTCGAAAGCGCGAACTATATCCTGCGACTCAGGGTAAGGTGCCACGTCAGCAAGGTTTTCGGCCATCGTCTGACCTGTCACGGTCAGGCAGTCGCCGTGCAAGAGGCCGCGCTCCAACAGCATTTTCATCAGCGGCTGGATACCGCCGATGGCGATCAACTCCGACATCGTGTACTTGCCACTGGGGCGTAAATCCGCGAGCACCGGAACTCGCTCGCCAATACGCACAAAGTCGTCCAGCGTAATATCGACTGAGGACGTATATGCCATAGCCAGCAGGTGAAGCACCGCGTTGGTTGATCCTCCCAGCGCGATGACAGTGGCAATTGCATTCTCAAAAGCCGGCTTGGTCATAATGTCGGAAGGTTTAATATCGCGTTCAAGCAGAGCCATTACGGCGGCGCCTGCGTGTCGGCAATCTTCGGCCTTGGAATGGGAAATCGCCTCCTGCGCCGAGCTGTTTGGCAGGCTCATACCCAACGCTTCAATGGCCGAGGCCATCGTATTCGCCGTATACATGCCGCCACAGGATCCGGGGCCGGGAATCGCGGTCTCCTCAATCTCCTTGAGTTCGATCAGGCTCAGATCGCCACGCGCGTGTTGCCCCACCGCCTCGAATACCGAGATAATGTCGGTGCGGTTGGCGCCCGGTTGAATGGTGCCACCATAGACAAAAACCGCAGGACGGTTGAGCCGCGCAATCGCGATCATGCAGCCCGGCATATTCTTGTCGCAGCCGCCGATCGCCACCACGCCATCGAAACCCTCACAGCCGACCACAGCCTCGATCGAGTCAGCAATGACTTCACGCGATACGAGTGAGTACTTCATGCCCTCAGTCCCGTTAGAAATGCCATCCGAGATCGTGATGGTATTGAAAATAACCCCCTTGCCGCCGGCGGCATCGGCGCCCGCACAGGCCTCATCAGCCAACACATTAATGTGCATGTTGCAGGGCGTAACCATACTCCAGGTAGACGCAATACCGATCTGCGGTTTCTGGAAATCCTCATCACTGAAACCCACCGCGCGGAGCATGGCGCGCGCCGGTGCCTTCTCGATGCCATCTACAACCAGGGATGAGTACCTACGTTTGTCTTTCACGGATATTCTCGCCTCTAAACCGAAAAAAATTAGGATTACACGCTGCCGCACATGCGGACTCACGGATTACAGCACGAACCGCGTTCCAGTTCAGCCGATTCCAGTAATTTCACGGTATAAATTTTTGTTCTGTCCATGGCGCCTCAGCGGATACATATGATCGGCATAAAGATCGGCTGACTCGAACATTGGAGATCAAATAAGCGAATTGTTCGAGCTGTCAGTTAACTCTGAGTTCTTATCAAGTTAACTTGGACAACCACGAAGAGAGGTTATTATGCCCAATGTTTTACCTAGAACAGCCCGCGGCTGCGCAGTAGCCACCCTTCTTTTGAGCAGCGCTCTGTTGCCTGCCGTTGCTAATGCATTTGAAGCCAACAGTTTTATCGTTCGAGGTGGTGCGTCCAACGCAGCGCCAGACGGTAAAAGTGATCCGCTGAAGCTCAATGGCTCCGAAGCGGCATTCAGTAATGCTGTCGGCGGCACTACCGAATTGGAGGTCGACGACAATACCCAGTTTAGCCTGACCGTGGAATACATGTTCACGCAAAACTGGGGTCTAGAGGTTTTGGCCGCGACGCCGTTTAATCATACAGCCAGCGCCAGCGGCCCCGACGCGGTCAACGGACTCAATGTGGCAGACGTCAAGCATTTGCCGCCTACCGTGAGTGCCGTCTACCACTTCAATGCAGGCTCCGCTTTCAGGCCATATGTGGGTGCAGGCATCAATTACACGGTGTTCTTTAGCGAGAACCTCACAAACCAAGCCGATGCGACCTTCAATTCATTAGGTCTCACAGGTGGCAACGTGGAACTTGATGACTCCTGGGGCGCAGCGCTACAGGCTGGTGCGGATTACAACATCTCGGGTAACTGGTGGCTGAACGCGTCAGTGCGCTGGATTCAGATCGGCACCAGCGCTGACGTGACATTTGACGATGGCACCCAGATATCTACGGATATCGACATTGATCCCTTCGTCTACAGCATCATGCTCGGGTACCACTTTTAACTCTGTCGAAACGAACCATTCAGCCCTTCAAAGACGACGGCGAGCTTATTGCCGCCGTCTTTTTTTTGCCCATTCACACTGCCGCCAAGTTCAGTTTAAACGATTGTCTGCCAACCGCTGCGACAACTTCCATGTCAGCAGCATTCCTACGACACTGATAAACGTTACAGTCTGAAAATAATGCTGAAAGCCGTCAGCACCGGGGTTGGCATCCAGCAAACGACCAGTGAGCGCGCCGAAGAAAATGTCCGGGGCGAACCCCAGCACCGAGATTAGACCGACCGCAGTGCCGGTAACGCGCGCATCAACTCCACTCTCCTCGATAAGGCTGAAGTAGATACCACGCAGTGCGTAGACTGCGACAAAGGTGATAATCAGGTTGGCTATCACAAAACCTGATGCGGGTCCGACTACGAGATTGCTGCTCATCACGAAAAAAGCACCGGCAGCACCGGCAAACAGCAGCAATATCACCTTACTCGGCTGCCATCGATCGGCCCATAGACCGGCGGCTACGGCGGCCACCGGGCGCGTGTAACTGGCCAGCGCCGTGAGCTTGGCAGCCTCTACCGGAGTCATCTGCAGGACTGCAACCGCATAGACGCCATAATTGTCCAGCGACTTGTATCCGCAATACGCGCAGATCACTACACCGGCCTGCAGCCAAATCTTGCGCTGAGAGATCACGAGTTGCCAATGCGGTTTTTCTTCCCCCAATGACAGCGCGTCGACCGGGGGGCAACCGGGTTGCTCCTGCGGCAGAACAAACCAGACAAGAAGCGCGCAAAGCAAACTGACAACACTGTAGAACAAAATCACCGCCTGCATACCTGCGGCGCTGCTGTCAGAGTTCGCTAATGTATCCCCGGCAATAATGACCGCGACCGTGGCGAACACGCTGGCCACCAAACCGCGGCCTCCATCCAGCACACCAAAAGCGATTCCCTGCTCGCGCAGGCCGCCCCAGTCGCGGGTCGCCTTAATCAAAGCAGCCCAGAACAACAGGATGCTCGTCAGGCCCCAGTAGCCAAACAGCAGATAGAGGCCGGTCGAGTCCGGCACCGTATAAAGATAAAAACCGCCAAGAGAAGTCGCCGCCAACGACAGCGCTATCAAGCTGCGTGCCGGATAGCGGTCCGCCAAGGCACCACCTGGAAAGTATGCCAGCAGTGCGACCACGCCATATACCGCAAAGATGTCGCCCAATTGCGTATTGCTCAGCTGAAAAACCTCGAGCATGCTGGGCCGGAAAAATCGCGGAATATGAAATGGCAGGCTGAAAATTAGCTCGCCCGCCAAAATAAGAGCGATGAGGGTGGCGTAGTGTTTGGCAGTCGATGGCGTGGCCACGGCCATCCGGTGTGTTGCCTAGCGGTTACTTACAGCAAGAAAATGCACGCTGAATAAGCGTTTTTCGTCTAACCAGCTTTTGCGCAGACTGAAGCCCGCCGCCTTAATCAACGCCTGAAAGTCCTCAAGGCTGTATTTATAGGAGTTCTCGGTATGCAGTGTTTCCCCCTCAGTGAACTCAATGGCGCTGCCATTAACCTTCACGGTTTGGGGAGCGTCGCTAACGAGGTGCATCTCGATGCGTTTCAATTGCCGGTTATAGATTGCCCTGTGCGAAAACGCATGCGCATCAAAGTCTGCCTCGGCAATCCGATTAATAGTACTGAGTATATTCAGGTTAAATTTGGCAGTGACACCGCGCGCATCGTTGTAGGCAGCGTTAAGCAGATGTTCCGGTTTGTGTAAGTCTACCCCGATCAACACGCCACCATCCGTCCCTATCCACTGCCGCAGATCCGCCAGAAATTTTTGCGCGATGGACGGTTCCATATTGCCGATCGTCGATCCGGGATAAAAAATGACCCGTCGGCCGGCCGGCAGTATCGTGCGTGTATGCCACTGGCTGGCAAAGTCCGCGCATATCGCGTGAACTTGCAACCATGGGAACTCACGGCCCAGCTTTACCGCCGACTCGTAGAGAAAATCTGCGGAAATATCCAGCGGGACATAAGCCGCCGGTCGCATGCTATTGAGTAGCAGTCGAACTTTCTCGCTACTGCCACTGCCGGGCTCAATGAGCACACAGTCATGGCTGCAAAATTCCGCTATCTCCTCCGCATGGCGCCGCAGTATCTCTATCTCAGTGCGGGTGGGATAGTACTCATCCAACTGGGTGATCTGCTCAAACAAATTCGATCCGGCAGCATCGTAAAAATACTTCGGATTGACCTGCTTCTGTGGCCTTTTCAGACCGGCCAATAACTCAGCCCGGCTGTCGCTGGGCACAGGCTGCTGGTCTTCAAAGAATACGTTTTCAACTCGGGCTGCTGTTAATGGCATTTTTTTATTCCATGCAGAGTGTCAATGTTCAAAGATCCCTGGCGAGGCGCACACCACTAAACTGCCAACGGTCCTGGGGATAGAAAAAATTGCGATAGCTGGGTCTAACATGGCCGCTCTGGGAGACGCAGGAGCCGCCTCGAAGCACCCACTGGTTGGCCATAAACTTACCGTTATACTCGCCTATTGCACCGGGTTTTGGCCGAAACCCCGGATAGGGCCTGTAGGCGGAGCCCGTCCACTGCCAGCAGTCACCGTAAAGTTGTAACAGCTGATCATCTCCTGCAGCAGCCGTTGGGTGTAGCTTGTTAGCGTCAAAAACATGCGCACTGAAGCTCTGTGCGCAAGCGGCGTGCTCCCATTCAAATTCGGTAGGCAGGCGGGCGCCTGCCCAACTGGCATAGGCATCGGCTTCATAGCCACTTAAATGACACACCGGCTGCTCGGGTTTCCTTGCCTGCAGGCCACGCAAAGTAAACTGCAGTGGCTCCCCGTCGCGCTCAAGCCAGTACAGAGGTTGTTCCCACTGCGCGTCCCGCGCGCTTGTCCAGCCATCGGACAGCCAGAACTCAGGGCGACGATAACCGCCATCGTCTACAAAATCCTGAAATTGCGCGTTAGTAACTAGCTGGCGGGCGAGTGCATAGGGCGCGAGATAGACATTATTGGTGGGACCTTCATTGTCGAAAGCGAAATCCTGCCACACACCAGGCGAAGCATCGCAGCCAACACTGACCAGTCCACCTTCGTATTCGCTCCAATGCTGCGCCTGCGGCTGGCAATCGCTTTGCGACTCGCGATTAGTTATCTCCGCCGCACTGTTGTAGGCCGGCGCAAGAGGATTAGCATAGAGTGAAAATTTCAGGTCGGTGTAAAGCAACTCCTGATGTTGCTGTTCATGTTCTACACCCAATCTGCTGCGCGCCACAATGGTGTCTCTGTCGGGGTGCCCGATATCGTTAAGCAGGCTTTCCAGAGCCAGATCAACATGCGCGCGGTACGCCCTCACTTCGTCTACTGTGGGGCGCGATAGAAGCCCCCGTTGCACGCGACTAAACTGCTGGCCAACGCCATTATAATAGGAATTGAACAATACTTCGTAATGCGCATTGGGTGATTGATACGCTGCCAAAAACGGCTTCAAGAGGAACGTTTCAAAAAACCAACTGGTGTGAGCCAGGTGCCATTTAGGCGGACTGGTGAAAGCCTCCGCCTGCAAGCCATAGTCCTCTGTGCATAGCGGCTCGCACGCCCGCAGAGATTGCTGACGGGTTTGTCGATAAAGTGCAATAAGCGAAGCGTCAGGCATAAGCATCCTCGGATGTGGCACTGACACAGTGCCCGCCCACCGCGACGTGGCTCGCGGTTCTCTGCGACAACAACCACCCGCCCTGCTCGGAGCACTGGTATGCCGCTAACTGATCAAACCGGGGGTACCAATAGTCGGCCAGAATCCGCATCGCCGACCCAGTGGCGGCGTCCTCATCGACGCCGTACTGTGGCGCAAAATACCGCAAATGAATGATTTTCTCGCCCCATTTGGGCTGCGCGGCAGTGCAAATTAGGCCGCGTTGAGTATGCTCGGCCAATGCTGCTGTAGGACGCTGCAACTTCGTAAGGTCGAAACCATCCGGCCATTGTAAGACCAAATAGCTCAATTTATCGCCGGCCAAGGCAGAGGCAATTGCCAACTGCGATACACCCAATATCTGCTCTGCCCAGTCAGGGATGGGCTGGCGTTGCGTTGGCACGGTATCAAAACGCAGCCATGTAATATCACCCTCTCTCCAACTGAATACCGCGCTGCCGTTCATCAGTAACCATAGGTTGTCGCGCTCCAGTCGTCGCTGCCAACTGCAGGCGGCTGCCAGCAGGCCGTGGCCACAACATTGGATAAGTTGGCCATCTGCAGAGACACATCGCACGGAAATCGCCGAATCGGCGCTGGCGGAGACAGGCCATGACTGGCACTGCGTTACCGCCGCCGCCACCGCAAGCGGCGCGGCGGATGGAGCCGCATCCAACGGCAAGTGCAGGCAGAGGTTACCGTCGCACCGCCCTACGCGAGATGCTCTCCCATCAAGTGATGCGAAGCTTCTCAGCAGTTGGCCGGGAGCTGCTGTTTGCTGGTGAAAGCCTGCAAGCTTAGCGGCGGGCTTTGTTGTATGAAGAATATCTGCACCCCTGTTCTAATTCTGACATTCGGGAGTTGCGAGCTCAATCAGCTGAATAGTGGATGATACTTACGTTGCGAGCTGATGAAAAGATCACCTATGGCCGGAAAAAACACCGGACTACTGATCTCTCAGTCGCAAACGCGCGTATCTTTGTTACGCATCTTAAAAAAACGCCAAATTCTATTGAGCTGAGGAGCGCAAATATGAAAGCAATATGGCAGGGGCAAGTGATTGCACAGTCTGAGGATACCGTGGTGGTTGACGGCAACCATTACTTTCCTCTCGACAGCATCAACAGGACCTTTATTGAGGAGAGCAGCAAAACCTCCGTATGCTCGTGGAAGGGCACAGCACATTATTATTCTTTGGTAGTTGATGGCCAGACCAATGGTGATGCCGCCTGGTACTACCCTGCGCCGAAATCAGCGGCGGCCAACATTCAGGGGCGAGTAGCATTCTGGCGCGGTGTTGAGGTGGCGAGCTAGGCCGGTAGCCGAGGTAAATCCTGAACATTGAGGTCCCGCGCAGACACTCCCTGTCCCTGAACTCAACCTCTGGATTATGTCGTGCACATAGCGCCGCCTTTTAAACATTGGCTGATGCAGTTCCAACAGAATGAGCAGGCACCTCCTTGTGGTTTTTTCGAGCCCCCCGCCAGATTGGCAGGATTGCAGAGATCAGGGATAATATCGTTCATTCTGCACGCTGGGCCCACGTCTTCCGAGTCGCCGTCGACGCTACTCACATTTGACGCATCATCGTTTGACGTTAGAGGCGACATCCAATTGCACACTTGATGATTTGTCCAGTTGGCGCACTGCACATACGTTATCCGGCATCATCCGCCCAAACGGATGCCAGCGCTGAACGCACTGCGTCTGAGTCGCCTGAGGTCGCCCCTTGGTCATCGCTCTACACGTGAGTAAATGGCTTAAGTTCAAGATTTTGCGGGGGAAATCCCGTAATACGCCCACAGCCTTTGCACTGAACATTCTCAAAGTAAGGAACGGGCCTTCCCTTGCAGCTAGATCTAAACAATTTAATAGCAAGTGACTCTCAATAAACTTACTCCGAAACGACTCCGCGACACACGCAGGCAAGGACAGCGCGCGGGGCGAATGGCACCGCCTTAAGCTTCAGCGTCGGCGACCTTTTGCCGCCCCACCCAGATGAAAAATTTGTTCAACTCCGGATCCAATAGCAGTGCCTGCGGATCAGAAAACTCGCGGTACAGCGTCATCTCATCATAACGATGATGAATGCCGTCATGGCATTGTCGACAAACTTGCATACCGTTATTCAATTGCTCACGGCTGAATAACTTGCGAAAGCGCGCCCTGCGATGCAGTTTTTTGGGAATCAGGTGATGAAAGGTCAGCGGCAGCACGCGCCCGCAACAGGGGCAGGCAGCCCGCGTGGGGCGGCGGCGGCGTTGGCACGTTTTTTCCATCATGGCATTAATACGCAGGCTGGCCGATTTGCTATCACTGCTCAGTTATTGGCCAACGCTTATCGCGCCTTGCCTGAGGTAGGACACGATTCACGGATAACTATAGCTGGCCTGCAAGCCGAGCGGCAGTCCCAATTGCCAAAACAACAGGAGGAAGGCGCTCCAGGCGACAAGGAAGCACAGGGAATACGGCAACATCATGGCGGTTACCGTGCCGATACCTGCATGCTTAACGTAGCGCTGGCAATACACCACTACAAGCGGGAAATAGGGCATCAGTGGCGTAATGATATTGGTGCTCGAATCCCCTATGCGGTAGGCCGCCTGGGTCAGATCAGGCGATATACCCAGTTGCATCAGCATGGGTACAAAGATCGGCGCAAGCAGCGCCCACTTTGCCGAAGCCGAACCCACAAACACATTCAGCAAGCCGGTAATTACAATAACGGCAGTGATGGTGAGCGCGCCGGGCAAGCCAAGCGCTCCTAACAATGCGGCACCCTGCAGCGCCAGCAGCACGCCAAGATTCGACTGTGAAAATGCAAAGATAAACTGCGCGATAAAAAACATGATCACCAGATAGTAGGCCATGGTGTGCATCGACTTGGTCATGCCCTCGATGACATCACGCGAACTCTTGACCGTGCCCGCTCTGACACCGAATACCACTGCCGGCAGCAGAAACAGGACAAAAATCAGCGACACGATCGACCCCATTAGCGGCGCTCCCGGTTCCGTAAGCGCTCCGCCGGGGCCGCGCCAGGAAGAATCCGCCGGCCAAGCCGTCAGGGCCAACAGCAACAAGCCAGCGAACATAGCCCACAGTGCAGAGCGCAAGGCCCTGCGCTCAGTCCCGCTCAGCGCTTCCATGGTGGGCAGGTCAGACAGGTCAGTATCGAGTTCGGTTGCCCGCAGGCGCGGCTCCACCACACGGTCTGTGATATACCAACCCAACGCCACAATCAGCGCCGAGGATGCGGCGGTAAAGAAAAAGTTATTGAGCGGGTTCAACGTCAGAGCCGGATCAATAATCTGCGCCGCCGACTGGGAAATGCCCTGCAACATCGGGTCGATGGCCGAGGGGATGATATTGGCAGAGAAGCCGCCGGACACCCCGGCAAATGCCGCTGCAATACCCGCCAGTGGGTGGCGCCCTGCGGCATAAAAGATCACGCCGCCCAACGGGATAACCAGCACATATCCGGCGTCAGCTGCTGTGTGGCTGAGAATGCCTACCAGAATAATCATCGGGGTGAGCAGCCAGCGTGCAGTGACGCCCATCAATGCGCGCAGAGCCGCATTAATAAAGCCGGTGTGCTCGGCCACGCCGATACCAAGCATAGCGACCAGCACCACACCGATCGGATGGAAATGGGCAAAGTTTGTCACCATGGAGGCAAAGAACAGCGTCATCGAACTACCGGAGAGTTGGTTGACCACCTGCACTGGCACCCCACTGCGCGGATCGATAAGAGCAAACTCCAGATAAGAAAGTGGCCAGGAAATCAGCCACACCAGTGCCAGCAAAGCGACAAACAATATGGCCGGATCGGGCAGGCGGTTGCCGACGCGCTCGATCGCGGCAAGGCTGCGCTGGAAAAAACCGGTTGGCGCATTATCTGTCATTGGTATCCGGGGGTTCAGGAATCAGGTTACGAGTCTAATGGTGCGCGGCGGTTGCTACAATCTGGTATCAGCGGGATGGCGATGACTTAAGCGTGAGAATCGGCAAACCTGAGTCATGTTGAATATCCTTCTATACAGCAGCATCCCGATACTGTGGCCCGTTCACAGACGGACTGTTGAATCGCCATCATCATAAAGGGTTTAGACACGTGATGCCTGTCAGGGTACGAGCGTCAAGCGCCCGCCGCCTGTTGGCATTACGCACCAGAAAAGCGCTCGCGGTTGCCACTAGCGGTGCATGGGCGCCTGCCAAAAACAGTTCAGGACATTTCTCATCTTGTAAAAGTCATATAAATCATAATGTTATAAATATACATGCATCTTGGCATAGTTATTGCGATTCCACGGTTGAGCCAGAGATACACAACTGGGCATGACCTTAGACGAATGAAAGTACAGAGCTAAAGAATGAATATGCCCATGATACCCGCGCTGGAAGTGAGTACAGGCCAGGCAGATCTCGAGCAACCCATCTGGCTATTTCAACGGTATCTGGCGCGTCAAATTAAACAAGTAGCGACAACTTAACTCTCTACAGTCGGGGATTTTGGCAGATTAAACGCCCGCGACCAGAAATAGTCGAACGTTAGTTGCAAGCAATCGCCCGACTCGATTCAAAGAATGCACTTATTCTGAGATCCCGGTGACTGACATAGGATCGCTAATACAGCCAGACTGCGTCGCTGATGATATCGAATGAAAGGGCTCTGCCCCCCCTCCCGGAACCTGTTAATCTGTTCGGCATTGCACCGCGCCAATTCAAAATTTTACCCATACACTCAACAATAGAAACCCAAAATTGTGATGGCCTCTGAAGCAGTAAAGTACTATCGGTCTTGGCTCAATATCCTGAAGAATGCCGCGCAAATCTGGTTGGATAGTAACGCGTTTGCCAATGCTGGCTCGCTGGCATTCTTTACCCTGTTTTCGATTGCCCCCGTGATGATCGTGATTGTCAGTGTGATTGGCGTCTTTTATGGCCAGGAAGCGGCGCCGGGGCAAATCGCGGCACAATTGCAAGAAACAATTGGCGCTGAGGCAGCTGAGACTGTGCAAATGGCAGTCTCCCAGTCGAGCCTGAAGGAAGGCGGCCTGCTGGCTACCCTGGCAGGCATTCTGGCAATGCTGGTGGGCGCGACTACCGTATTCGGGCAAATGCAAAACTCACTAAACGCCATCTGGACCGTGGTGCCAAAACCATCGCGCAATAGCCTCTTCCTGTTTCTCAGAAAACGCTTCACTTCCCTGACAATCGCACTCGCAGTGGGGCGCACGCTCATCGCTTTATACCTTTCCTCCGCGGCTACCGCATCGACTTATGGCGCAGCCGGATCACTTGTACTCTTACTGCTTTGGGTGAACTACTCGTCACTGATTCTTCTGTATGGCGCAGCCTTTACCCAGGCCAATTTGCTTGCCAGGGGCCTCGACATTCAACCACGCAGCGTAGCGGTGCGAATTCGCCGAGAGATCATCGAAGACTGAATCATAAGAAAGATGAAAGCTGTCAGAGAGCCATCGGCGCGTTGCTGGACTTACCGGTTTTTATCAACGGGGCCGCTGACAGTGGTTGCATAGATAAAAGGGCCTGGAGTTTGCGTTCTCGCGCACGATCGGCGAAGCGCATTCGTAACAGGCTTTGCCGTCCCGGCCGAAAACCGCAAACCTGCGCTTTTCGTAAGATTGACCACGGGCTTTCAGCGCCTTCTCGCGGCCAGGTTTGTTGGTTATGCCGCCGGTCTGGTAGCTGCGCAAACTCAGCTGCAATGTCTGGCGGGCCAGATCGCCGACCTGCTTTTGGCTGAGGTCCATCGGGCGCAGATCGGGGTGCAGCCCTGCCGCAAACAGAATTTCCGACCTGAGATAGTTGCCCAACCCGGCAATGAAGCCTTGGTCGAGGAGGATGCTTCCCAACTTGCGCCCCGCAAACTCGCGTGCCGTAAGTCTGCTTGCAATGGTTTTCCAATGCAGATCTTTGCTGAGAATATCCGGCCCCAGCCGCGCGAGGAATGGATGCCGGCCGATGTCTTCCGTGGGCCAAACGCTTATGTCGGAGGCGCTATACAGCAAGGCGCTGTAGTCAACTGTGTGAATCGCCAACCGCAACGATCTTCCGGTAGCGGGGATGGCGCCGGCCCGGACGACTCTCCACACGCCATAGAGCTGGTTGTGCGAATAAATGGTCAGTCCATTATCGAAATGCGTCAGCATGGCCTTGCCACGGGTCTCGACGTCAGTCACGATTTTACTGCGGAATCTGGCGCCAAAATGCCTGAGCCTTGGCTGACTAAAACTGACCCGCTGGACAGGCACAGCTACCAGAACCTTGGCGATCTGGTCTGCAGCACGTCGTATTTCGGGACCTTCCGGCAAACTCAATCCTTCTTCATTTGACAGAGCTATCTACGAAAGGGAATCGATAACAGACCACAGCAAAGGCGCCAGGATGGATGCTGTTTAAACCGCGACACCAATCCCATCTGCGGCTAATACAAGACACATCAGTGCAATAGGCCCGCAGCAGTGAGTCTTGCCACCAGGCCGGCAGTGAGAACCTGATAACCCCGAGAATTAGGGTGTATTTCATCGGCTTTTAAGTCGTCGTCGGATAACACCTCCGAGAATACATCGCTGACCAACACTACGCCGGTTTCCTCGGCCAGCTCCTCATAAATCGGGGCATCGACGAGGGCACCCATGGTTGACCGCAACAAAGACAGTTCTGGCACGCTGATCAGCACCGTGGTGGCGCCGCTGGCGAGGGACAGGTCGATAATCTGGCGTAGGTCCTGTTTGACAATTGCCGCAGGTCGCCGCCGGAGGAAATCATTGCCACCCAGTTCGACAATCACCAGTTGGGGTTGGTGCTGCGCCAGCAGTCCGCCAATGCGGTGCTTGCCTTGGCTAGCGGTATCGCCGGATACCCCGGCGTTGATAACGTTCCATCCAGTTTCGGCTGCCAGTAGTGTCGGGAAGTCCTCACCTCTATTGGCACCCACCCCGCAGGTGACGCTGTCGCCAAAGGCCAGTACGGTTGCGCCCGGTGCCAGAGCGTCAAGTTGCGGGCCTTGCTCACAGGCACTTAAAGTCGCCAGCAGAACGGTGACTGTAATCCAGTGGTGTCGCCTTTTTTGCATGTCGCTTCCTGACCCTTGTGGATATCGGCTAGTTCACTTGCCAGTACGGTGTAACCTTATGTATCACAGCTAGCCTTCCAGAAGCCGTCCACTGCGTGTTTTGGCGTCTTTGCCAACTTCTGCATCAGCCCGAAATCAATCATCGACAGAAAGTAACGTTTCCGAACGTAATCCAACATGGCTAACCAGAGCTTCGCTGTCATTTCAGAATCGTAAAGCGCTCGGTGAAAAGTACCTGCTACGGGGATATTCATAAACTCGACCAGAGTACCCAGTTTATGATCCGGTGCCTGCTGATAAATGCGTCGAGCTGCAAGCATTGAGCACGAGAACTGACCAGAGTAATCACACGAAATTCTTTCAAGTTCAGCATCAAGGAATCGCTTATCAAAAGACGCATTATGCGCCACCAGATTGTATCCACGGATAAAGTCAGCAAAGTCCCGCATCACCTCTCCACATGGCCGGGCCTGCGCGAGCATCCCATTGCTAATACCGGTATAGGATTCGATAAAATTGCTCACGCGCCGCCCCGGATTCATCAATTCCTGAAAGCGCCCGGTCACCTCACCATTCTCAATTCGTACCGCACCGATCTCAATGGCCCGATCACCCTCGCTGGGGGACAACCCCGTGGTCTCAAAATCAAGCACCACGACTGTATTGGCATTCGGCATTATGGTGTACTCATGGCACAGGGCGCTGTCTATTTTCAACGGACTATACTGCCTGTTATTAGACCAAACAATCCGACAGATTTTGTCGCCGGTCGGCGTGGTAATACTGTTCGTTACAGGCGCTTGGCTGTTGTATCGGATTCTTCGCTGAGTGTTTTGCTTGCACGATGAAAAAAATTTACCGATGAAGTCGCCGAAGTTCGCTGACTGAACTGAGGCTCCAACTCTTAGGTCTGTGCTCAACAGGACAAATGAAATCCAATTGAAAAGCCGTTAATTGAAGGTCAACGCTTGCATCATCAGCATATAAGCGGTCACCTAAAGCAGGGAAACCTATCAGAGCAAGGTGCTGGCGTATTTGATGTTTACGCCCAGTTTCAATTTTAACTTCTAATGTGCTGCTGCTTTCATCTTGATCTAATATTTTAGTGATAACCGTTATGGCTTGTTTGCCATCTAACTCTTGATCGATTCTGAGTGGTAATTCTCTATCGCTGAAATCGCCAGCAACAACGGCGTGATAGGTTTTGTCGATTTCTCTGTCGGCAAACATTCTGGATAATTCAGCGGCTATTTTTTTACTGTGAGCAATAATCATTAATCCGCTAGTGGCTCTGTCTAAGCGGTGAACTGCATAGACATTTTGCTTTAACTGTTTTTCTGCCGCACGAGTTATGGTGCAGTGATCACTCCATTTGGAGCCTTGGCTAAACATGCCGGCTGGTTTAAACCAAATGCTATAGGATGATTCGTCGCTGATTAATGTGGTGAGTTTGGCTTCTTGTTCTAAGATTTCAGGGTCGTAATACAAGTGCAGTGTGTTGCCGACTTTAAGCGCGCTTTTCACCCGGCGTAAACGCTTAACGTTTTTACCGTGTTCTAACCACACGGCGCCTTTATCCATAGCTTGTTTGATTTGCCCGCGGGTTAATTCCGAATTTTCAGCGAGCAATGTGGCCGGGTCTTTATTCAGTATGTAGGCGTTTATTTTTAGATGTATTTCAGTTTTCATCTTCGTGCTCATGCCTTGTTTTCAATGACAGGCTCAGCGCCTTTTGCGCTAGCCAAGCCTATGCCCGACGACGCGCCGGTAATCACTACGGTATTTGGGGCCATGTCTATTCCAAAAAAGTAAGCAGGGTGGGACTTGACCATAAAATACAGACTCAGTCGCCTTATTTTCGAATTTGTCATTATTAATTGAAGCACTTCGTGATTAAGTGGCTTTTTCCTTTAAAACAGACAGAGAAAGAGAATTCGCAAGGCACTACGTATCAATATGACCAGCTACAACGACGATGCCGCTTTAGAAATGGTGCGCTTTTGCGCTGAAAATGGATGTGCAGTGGTAAGCCTTAAAGTGCATCACTGCGGCTTTAATGGCTCGTTAGCATCGAGAAATCGTTTAACAAAAGACGCACTATGCGGCACCAGCTTATAGCGACAGATAAACTCAGCAAAGTCCCGCATCACCTCTCCATAAGGCCTGGCCTGCGCGAGCGTCCCATTAGTAATCCCGGTATAGAATCCGATAAAACTGCTCGCGCGCTGCCCCGGGTTCATCAATTCCTGAAGGCGCGCAGTCACCTCGCTATTCTTAATCGTTACTGCTGTGATCTCAATGGCCCGATCACCCTCTCCGGGCGACAAACCTGTAGTCTTGAAATCAAGCACCACGACTGTATTGGCATTCGGCATTATGTTGTACTCATGGCACTGGGCGTTGTCTGTTTTCAACGGACTATGCCGATCCTTATTGAACCAAACAAGCCACCCTGTACTTATCTTCAGGATGCAGAAAAGAGTAACAGCCGGAGATAACCGTGGTCTGTCACCGTGGTCTGTCACCGTTATCCGATTATTGTATTCGTAAGGTCTATACCGCACTTTCTTGCGTAAAGTCGGCATAGGAGAAAATACAATGATTCGACCCACCGTCGGTGATATGCCGGACGCCCGCCAACTCAGTCGCCGCCTGCAAGCCGACCTGCGCTCCGACCATGCCGGGGAAACGGGGGCCGTCTGGATTTACAAGGGCATCCTGGCTCTGACCCGAAATGCCGAGATTCGGCGCTTCGCCAGCGAGCACCTCGTGGCCGAGCAGCAGCACCTGGATTTTTTTGAGCAATGGTTACCCAGCGCGTGCAAGAGCAGGCTGCTCATACTGTGGCGTCTGGCGGGATGGAGCCTGGGCGCTGTCGCTGCAGTTGGAGGCAAACGCGCGGTTTACCTTACGGTTGAGTCTGTGGAAACCTTCGTTGTGCAGCATTATCAGGATCAGATCAACTATCTGGAGGAGAGGGATAAGCATCGGCAAATTCAAGCCGTGCTGGGCCACTTTCAAGCCGATGAAGACCAGCACCGTATCGAAGCTGCTGACGCGTGGCAGCGGGCGCGTAAGGGTATGCTAGCACGTTGCTGGTGCTCAATTGTCGGCGAGGGCAGTCGCCTCGCCGTCATCGCAGCACGCAGGGTCTGAGAGAAACAGGCAATGGTGGGACGTGTGAATTGACAGTTGTGGGCTAAAAGCTGCAATCATCCCTGCCGAGCGCCTGCGCTGCGGCGCCTGAATTGCTGGCGTCATTTTTAGAATTTGGTTCGCTCTGGACGAACCCGACGATATAAAAACAACAATGCCACCGCGAGGGTGGCATTGTTAATGCAAATTGGTGGGCCGTGATGGATTCGAACCATCGACCAATTGGTTAAAAGCCAACTGCTCTACCAACTGAGCTAACGGCCCGGGAAGGAGCCCGGTATGGTACGGATTTAGGCTGAAAACTCAAGTGCTTTTTTGAGTGAAATCATGCTCATGCAGCTATTAATAGTAGCGGGTAGGGTCTTTCAGGCCCGCATCGATGAAGCCTTGGCGACGCAGCCTGCAACTGTCGCATTTGCCGCAGGCCAATCCGTGCTCGGTGACCTGATAGCAGGAAACAGTGAGGGCATAGTTCACACCAAGCGCGATCCCGGTACGGATTATTTCACCCTTACCCCAGGTCATCAGGGGCGTATGGATGGTTATTTTCTGCCCTTCCACCCCGACTTTGGTGGCAAGATTCGCCATGCTCTCAAACGCCGCTATGTATTCGGGCCGACAATCCGGATAGCCGGAGTAATCCACAGCGTTTACACCAATAAAAATATCGTGTGCGCCCAGCACCTCTGCCCAACCCAGCGCGATGGACAGAAATACCGTATTGCGTGCGGGCACGTAGGTGATAGGGATGCCCTCGGTTGCTTCCTCCGGCACCGCAATCGACAGATCAGTGAGGGCAGAACCGCCGATACTGTCCAGGTTCAGTTTCACGACCTTATGTTCCACATCGCCGAGGGCGCGGGACACTCGCTCGGCCGCGAGCAACTCGCCGCGGTGGCGCTGGCCGTAATCGAAACTGAGGGTGTAACAGGCGTAACCTTCGGATAAGGCCATGGCCAGCACAGTAGTGGAATCCAGGCCTCCTGAGACAAGAATGACCGCTCGCTTTTGCTCACTCACGGCACTCAATGCCCCGGCTCGTCATTCCACAGCAGTTTGTGCAATTGCAGCTGCATCCTGACCGGCAAATTGTCGGACAAAATCCACTCGGCCAGCTGCCGCCCCTCCAACTGACCAAAGCTGGGCGAAAACAACACATCGGCAACTCGCTCATGCAGGCGGTATTCGTCAAGCTTGAAGCGCGCCCATTCGTAATCGGCGCGATCACAGATCACGAACTTAACCTGATCGTGCGCCCGCAACAGGGGGATATTGTTGTAATCGTTACGCCGCATTTCACCCGAGGCAGGGGTTTTCAGATCGAGGACGGTGACAACGCGTGGATCAACGCCAGTCAGGGTGATGGCACCCCCGGTTTCCAGTGAGACTTCATAACCCGCGCCGCAGAGGGTTGCCAGCAGGGGGAGGCAGTTGGGCTGGGCCAGCGGTTCGCCGCCGGTCACGGTGACGTAACGCGGCGCGTATGCCGCAACACGTTGGGCGATAGCGGCGATACTGTGCATCTCCCCGCCAGTGAACGCGTATTCGGTATCGCAATACAGACAGCGCAGGGGGCAGCCCGTGAGGCGCACAAACACCGTGGGAAGGCCGACAGTGCGCGCCTCACCCTGCAAGGAGTAGAAGATTTCAGTAATGCGCAAACTCTGCCCCGTTTCAAAGAGCAGATTGCTAGATGGATCAGCTATAGAAGTAGTCATCGCACCGCAGATCAATAGTTCTGGGCAATGAAGTCCCTGGCTAACTGCACGACGGCATTGTTAGTACCCTGGTACTGGGTGATCACAAGATCCAGATACTCCTTGGCCCTCTCGCGATTGCCCTTCAGGAACTGTACTTTGCCCAGCTTGTACAGAGCATCCGGTGCCTTGCTGTTATCGGGATACTGGCTTAACAACAGCGCGAAAGACTGTCTTGAAGCCTCCAGGTCCGGTGGCTCCTTCACCAGATAGAGTTCGCCTAGCCAATAGTGCGCGTTGGCAGCATAAATACCGTCGGGAAAGCGCTGCAAAAACTGCTGGAACGCCGGCACCGCCTGCTCGAACTGTCGGCCCTGCACCAACGCGTAGGACGCGCGGTAAGCATCTGCTTCACCGGGCTGCTCAACGCCGGGAGTCGCACTGCGGGGCGCCGCCGGGGCGTTTACCGGAGCTGACATATCAATCCCGCCTGCAGGCTCACCCGCAGCAGCGTTGGGGGCTGTAGCTCCCGGCGCACCCGGTATGGGCGGCGCACTTGATGCGGGCAGTGCGTTCGCACCACCCAGGCGCTTATCCAAATCCATATAGCGCTGCAGGCTCTGTTCCCGCAGCGTGCCCAACTCATAGGCCTGCTCTTCTACCTTGCCATTGAGGCGCATAACCTCCTGCTGCAATTGCTGAATCTGCAAAAACAGGTTGCCAAGACCGGAGGCCTCAGCCGCCGCGCCCGCAAACGGGGCGGAACCTGCGACGGGTGCAGAAGCAGTATTTGCGACGGGTGCGCTACCCGAAATCGCGGCCGGCGCGTTACTTGCTCCAAAGCCGGTGGCGGGATACACCTGCGCCGGCTGCACGCCAAAGGGATCAGTGGTGGCGGACGATGCAGTGCTGCCCGTGTCGGGCGCGCTCATTCCCGCAGCTTGCGCCGCAGCGCGCTCGGCTTCGACATCCACGTAATTTTGTGCAAATGCCACGAAAGATAACGGGGCAGTCATTAAGACCAGCCCGTATGTTCGCAGCTTTTTGGTAACAGATAACGTCATGACTTACTGAGGCTTGAGCTCGACACGGCGGTTTTGGGCCCAGTTCATTTCACCGGAACCGTAAGCCACAGGGCGCTCTTCACCGTAACTGATACTCTCGATACGGAAACTGTCGATACCATTGGCTACCATATAGTCCCGCACGGAATTTGCGCGCCGCTCGCCCAGAGCCATGTTGTACTCGCGCGTGCCGCGCTCATCAGTGTTCCCTTCAAGACGAATATTCTCGTTGTTGCGTTGCAGAACCGCGATATGAGCATTGACTGCGCTGAGAGCCTGCGGTGTCAGTGTGGAGCTATCGAACTCGAAATAAAACACGTTTCCAGCGGCCATAGCGGCCTCTTCGAAGCGCGCCATATCAGCAGAGGAGGCAGCTTGCTGAGCAGACTGGGCCGCTGCTGCGGCTGCGGCTGCAGCAGCTGCTGCGGCTGCGTCGTCCTCTTTTGTATCACTACCGGAACACGCAACCAGCAGGGCTGCACAGAACAGCAGCGCAATGGCCTTACCAGCAATAGACAGTTGTTTCATAGTCCTTAGTCCTTCCTTCATATCTTGATGAGTTAGCGAGCATTTACTCCGCTGTTTGCTATCGTACATTGAGCAACTTTATCAGCGACTTAAATAGGGTGACCACGCAGGTTCTCGTACATCGCCCTCACGGGCTGGCAGCATGAATTTTGCGTCACCGTCCACGGCTACCGCCGCAAGAATGCCGCGGTCTCCGTCTTTGGTGGCGTACAATACCATAGAGCCATTTGGCGCGATACTGGGACTTTCATCGAGCGCGGTGGACGTCAGAATCTGCATGCGCTTGGTCACCAGATCCAGTACCGCAATATGGAAGCGGCCGTCCTGCTGATGCACCATCACAACGCTGCGACCATCCTGCGAGACGCGAGCGCGCGCGTTGTAGCTGCCCTCAAAGGTAACGCGCTCGGTCTTGCCTGAGCGCACATCGTAGCTGTAAATCTGCGGCTTGCCGCCCCGGTCTGAGGTAAACAAGATTGATTGCCCGTCTGGCATCCAGGTCGGCTCAGTATCGATAGCGTAGTGCTTGGTAATCTGGGTAAGCTGCTTGGTCGCCAGATCCATCAAATAGATGTCCGGGTTGCCATCCTTGGACAGCGTCATCGCCATGGTTCTGCCGTCGGGCGACCAGGCGGGAGCACCATTAAGTCCCTTGAAGTTGGTCAGCTGCTGGCGACGACCGGTGGCCAATTCCTGGCGATAGATGGCCGGACGACCCGTCTCAAACGACACATAGGCAATATCCTTGGCATCTGGCGACCACGTGGGTGCGAGCAGTGGCTCCTGCGTTTCCAGCAGCACAATCGGCCGCGCACCATCGGAGTCCGACATGGTCAGCCGTGAAATATCTTTCCCGCCGGGCACACGCTTCACCGAAATGTATAACAGTTTGGTGGCAAAGGCCCCGGGAACGCCGGTTAGGTGCTCATAGATTTGGTCGGCAAGCCGGTGGGCGAGCATACGCGCATCACTGGTCGAGCCTGCCTCGTAGCCGGAAAACACTTTTTTCTGGCGCAACACATCAAAGAGCTCATAGTCCACACGCAACTGCGCGCCATTCATCGATTCCCGGCCAATAAGTAAGTACTCGGCGTTGAGCGAGCGCCAGTCGCGGTAGAACACCTCCCCTTCTGTGCTGGGGCTACCTAACATATCGGTCCGCGCAATCGTGGCGAACTGACCACTGCGGGCCAAATCGCCATCCACAATAGTTGCAAGGTCTTCCGCCGGCAGCCCGGAGCCCAGTCGGGCAAAGGGCACAACAGCGATTGCAGTAGGGTTGTCGGAACCCTGTGATATCTCGATGGTTAATTGCGCCAACGCGCTAGTGGCAGCGAGGGCCAATACTGCAGCCGATAATAGTACAAGTAGTTGTTTCATCAGTAACGCAAATCCTCTGGTCTGAATATCAAGTTAAGACGCCTGAACTTCCTCTCGAACTCGCCACTTGGCAACTTTTGTAACTCCGGGAACGCACCGGCTTTTTTCACCGCGTTTATCGCCGAATTGTCGAAGGCCACATTGCCACTGCTGCGCAGCAGCGTGACGCTGACCACCTCACCTGTCGGTATCAGTTGCACCACCAGCTCGCATTCCATGCCATTGCGCGCACTGGGCGGACGGCTCCAGTAGTTTACTACGGTCTGCTGAATCAGTGCGATGAAGCTCGCCGACATTTCATCTGCCGTAGCAGTCACTTCAGACGACTGCTGCTGAGAAACCGTGCTTAACTCGTCCTGCGCAATTCTGGCCAGCGCGTCGCGATTACTCTGCTGGCTAGGCGTCGGTTTTGGCGGAGTCGCCGGGGCCGGCTTAGGCTCTGCCTTGGGCGCAGGTTTAGGCGTCGGCGCGGGTGTCGGCTTGGGCGGCTCTGGTTTGGGCTCCGGTTTGGGCTCCGGTTTGGGCTCTGGTTTCGGTGGCTCCGGTTTCGGTGGCTCCGGTTTCGGTGGTTCCTTTTTGGGTTCAGGCTTGGGTGGTTCTTTCTTCGGCGCGGTTTTTGGTGCCTCGCGCTTAGGCTGCAAATCACTGACATCCACCAAACGCGCGTTGACCAGGTTGGGCATGGGTTTCGATTTGATACGCTCGCGCTCTGTGCTATCCCAGTTGGCGGTCATAAAAAAGACCAACAGACCGTGCAGCAGGAGAGTGGCCAGCAAAGGCCGCACCACTATGCGCGGCATCACTGGTTTGGCATAAATCGAGGTATTCACTGCGGGTTTTCAGTCACCAGTCCAACGCTGGGGGCACCCGCTTCCTGCAATGCGACCATCACGGTGACGACTTCACCGTAGGGCACTGCGCGATCACCCCAGATCAGGACCGGTTTTTCAGGACTGCGGCGGATCACTGCCGCGACTCGATCCTTGATAGTCGCCAGCGAAAGGGCCTGCTCCTCCTCACCGAGGTTAAGGAACAGCTGCCCTGCGGCGTCAACCGATACAATGACCGGTTCACTGTCCTGATTTTCCACGGGATCTGCACTGGCCTCAGGTAAATTGACCTGTACGCCCTGCATCAACATCGGCGCGGCCACCATGAATATGATCAGCAGTACCAGCATGACATCGATGTAGGGCACCACATTGATGTCCGACATGGGTTTGCGTTTGTTGCGATTACGGGCCACGGCGCCTTACCCCGCTCTTTTCTCGCGCGAGCGGGTTGCGAACGCCTGCCGGTAGAGAATGCCGGAAAACTCGTCCATAAACGTGTCATAGCGGTTGTTAAACACTTCAACCTTGGACGCAAAACGGTTGTAGGCGAGCACCGCGGGGATCGCCGCGAACAGGCCCATAGCCGTGGCGATCAATGCCTCGGAAATACCCGGAGCAACGGTGGCAAGTGTCGCCTGCGTGGAATTGGCGAGGCCGCGAAAGGAATTCATGATTCCCCATACTGTGCCGAACAAGCCAATGTAAGGGCTGGTGGAGCCGACCGAGGCCAAAAAAGCCAAATGCCGGTCGAGACGTTCTTCCTCGCGCATCATCGCTACGCGCATAGCCCGTCGCGCGCCCTCAATCAACGCCTCGGAATCCATTTCGGACTGTTGCGCAAGGCGGGAGAATTCCTTGAAGCCGGCGCGGAATATGCTCTCCATACCCAGAATCGCATGGCCGTCAGCCGCCCGCTCGTTACCCTCACGATAGAGCTGCGACAAGTCGATCCCCGACCAGAAGCGCTCCTCAAAACGGTACATCTCATCGTTTGCATTGCGAAAGTACAGAAATCGATTGACGATCATGAACCACGACACTATCGACGCTAGCACCAGAGTGGCCATCACCATCTTCACAGTGAATGAAGCAGACCATACCAGGTCCACCAAACTTAATTGTTCTTCCAACGCCCGTTCCCCTCAGACTGATGCTCTTACTTGCTGTGACAACCGCAAACGCTCCACCATCTCTGACGGCAGGCGTCGCGGTTTCAATTTGACCCGATCCACACAGGCAACTGTGACATCACCCTGCGCCAGCAGTTCCGCTCCCCTCATGATCCTCTGCTGGAAAACGATGCCAGCGCCGCGCAACCGCGCGATATTCGCCGTGACCTCGAGCTCATCATCCAAACGCGCGGGCAGCATATAGGTTGCCGCTACATCCCGCACCACAAACATCAGGCTGGCACTGAAAATGTAATTCTTACCGAAGCCAAGCGAGCGCATCAACTCCGTGCGCGCTCGCTCCATAAACTTGAGATAGTTGACGTAATAGACAATTCCGCCAGCGTCGGTGTCCTCAATGTAAACCCGCAGCTTATGTGAAAATTCCGCGGCGCTCACTGGGAACCGTCGCCCTCTCCGAGATCCAGTAGTGGCACGCTGGCGCTGACCGGTGAGTTTGTGGCACCCACGGAGGGCGCAGGCAAGCCAAAGTGCAGGTAAGCGGCGCGTGTTGCCATGCGCCCACGGGGTGTGCGCAACATATAACCCTGCTGGATCAGGTAGGGCTCCAGCACGTCCTCAATCGTGCCGCGCTCCTCCGAAATGGCAGCAGCCAGGCTCTCCACGCCCACCGGTCCGCCATCAAACTTTTCGATCAGCGCCAGCAGCAGGCGGCGGTCGAGGTGGTCGAAGCCCTTCTGGTCCACGCTCAGCATGTCCAGTGCGCGGTCGGCGATGGCACCGGTAATATGCCCGTCGGCCTTCACCTCCGCATAGTCGCGCACCCGGCGCAACAGCCGGTTGGCGATGCGTGGCGTGCCGCGCGCACGGCGTGCAATTTCCGCCGCCCCCCTGGTGTCGATGCCAATCTTCAGTATGTGCGCTGAACGCTCCACAATATGGGCGAGATCGGCCACTTCATAAAACTCCAGCCGCTGTACAATGCCAAAGCGATCGCGCAACGGCGACGTCAGCAAGCCCGCGCGAGTAGTAGCACCAACCAGCGTAAACGGTGGCAGGTCGAGCTTGATCGAACGCGCGCCGGGGCCCTCACCAATCATGATGTCGAGCTGATAATCCTCCATGGCCGGATACAGTATCTCTTCAACAACGGGACTCAGGCGGTGGATCTCGTCGATAAACAACACGTCCCCCGGCTCGAGGTTGGTCATCAGCGCAGCGATGTCGCCGGCTTTTTCCAGCACCGGGCCTGAGGTGGTTTTCAGCGACACGCCCATCTCGTGCGCGATGATGCTGGCCAGCGTGGTCTTGCCGAGCCCTGGCGGGCCAAAAATCAGCGTGTGATCCAGCGGCTCACTGCGGCCTCTGGCAGCCTGCAGGAAGATGCTCATCTGTTCCTTCACCACCTGTTGCCCGATATACTCGTCGAGCGTCTTCGGGCGAATCGCCCGGTCGATGACCTCCTCGCGCGCGCCAGTGGCCTGCGGTGCTATCAGGCGGTCGGTCTCAATCATGCGTAAGCCCTCACGCTCGGACCATGGACTTCAGCGCGCGGCGAATAAGCTCCTCGCTCTCGGTCACGCTGTCATCGTTGACGGCGGTCACCATACGACTGGCCTCCTGCGGCTTATAGCCAAGTGAAATAAGAGCACCTTCGGCATCGGCCACGATGTCTGCCCTGGAAGACAGGGCCACACTGTAATCTGCTTCTCCGTCCGCTGCATCGTGCCGCACCAGCCAATCCTTGAGTTTGTCACGCATCTCTACCAACAAACGCTCAGCCGTCTTTTTCCCGACACCAGGCAGCGCCACCAACGAGGAGATATCGTCACGCTGCACACAACGGGCGAAACTCTGCGCGTCCATTCCAGACAGAATCGTCAGCGCCAGTTTAGGCCCCACTCCACTGACTTTGATCAGCTCGCGAAAGAGACTGCGATCGCGCTCCTCTATAAAGCCGTAAAGTAATTGCGCATCTTCACGCACCAAAAAGTGCGTCATCAATGACACTTCCGACCCCAGCGCAGGCAACTGGAACAAAGTGGTCATCGGAACCTGCAACTCATAGCCCACACCCCCCACTTCCACCAGGATCAGCGGAGCCTGCTTATGCACGAGATTACCTCTGATTCTACCTATCATTCGATGGGTACCCTGTCAGCGAATTCTGCGCCGGCGCACCGCGGTGGCGCCAGCCATGTTGATCATACTGTGCTGCGTATGCGCATGGCACAATGCGGCCGCCAACGCATCGGCAGCATCTTCCTGCGGCGTTGCGGGCAACTTCAGCAGCACTTTGACCATATGCTGCACCTGCAGTTTGTCTGCCGCACCTGTGCCCACCACCGACTGCTTGATCTGGCGCGCCGAATACTCTGATACCGGCATGCCCTGCACCGCGCAGGCAACAATTGCCGCACCGCGGGCCTGGCCCAATTTAAGCGCAGAACCGGCACTTTTGGCCATAAACACCTGCTCAATCGCCAGCTCCTGCGGGCAATGCAAGCCGATCAGTTCAGTCACGCTGTCAAAAATGATCCGCAATCTCTCGGGCAACTCACCGGCGGGCAAACGAATAACGCCGCTGGTGACATACTCGCTGCGCCCCGACACATAGCTAATGATGCCAAAGCCTGTTTTCTGTGATCCGGGATCAATTCCCAGGATTAAAGACATACCCGATTCCGCCGACTGCGTCAGCCTTCTATTATGGACGTATTTACAGTGTTGGTCTGTAGGCGCGGGTCAGGATTTTTCTGGGTAGCTCCGAAACGGATACATCGGCGCGGGGCGAACTGGGTAAGGTGCTGGCAAGAAGGCCATCATGAATGGGTTCACGGCGGGCCCCAGCCCGATACCCTTCCTTTTACCGCCGATCCTGCAGCTTAAGGCAGCGCCAATCGAGCAGCCATAAATACCCTGGACTACCAGGCTATTCGGCCTGCTCAGGCATCTCCCGAGTCTGCCGCAGCCGAATATTCAACTCCTTCAACTGCTCCGCCCCCACATCCCCCGGCGCATCTGTCATCACACAGGCGGCACTCTGAGTCTTGGGGAACGCGATGACGTCCCGAATAGAAGAAGCGCCCGTCATCAGCATTACCAGCCGATCCAGACCAAACGCCAGTCCACCGTGCGGCGGCGCACCGTACTGCAGCGCGTTCAGCAAGAAGCCAAACTTCTCCTGCGCCTCTGCTTCGTCGATACCCAGGATGCGAAACACCGCCTCCTGCATATCGTGCTTGTGGATACGGATACTGCCGCCGCCCAGCTCAGTGCCATTGAGCACCATGTCATAGGCACGCGAGAGGGCCTGGCCCGGGTTGGCTGCCAGTTCTGACACATCACACGATGGTGCAGTAAAGGGGTGATGCAAGGGTGTCCAGCCGCCATTGGCCGTCTCTTCGAACATAGGGAAATCCACTACCCACAGAGGCGCCCAACCGTCCGCCACCATGCCCAGGTCTTCAGCAACTTTGATACGCAGCGCACCCAGTGCTTCGTTGACTACGCGCGCGCGATCTGCGCCAAAGAAAATAATATCGCCGTTGGCAGCACCTAGACGCTGCATCATCTGCGCAACGATGTCTTCAGGCATAAACTTCAGGATCGGAGACTGCAGCCCTTCAATACCTGCACCGATATCGTTGACCTTGATCCAAGCCAGACCGCGCGCACCAAATATCGATACATACTTGGTGTAGTCGTCAATATCCCTGCGGCTAATGGAGGCGCCGCCGGTCACTTTCAGCGCGGCCACCCTGCCTGCCGGGTCATCTGCAGGCCCGCGAAAGACCTTAAACTCCACTTGCTGCATCAGGTCGTCAACGCTGACTAACTCCAGTGGGATACGCAGGTCGGGCTTGTCGGATCCGAAACGCTCCATTGCTTGCGCATAGGTCATATGCGGGAACTCAGGGAGATCGACATCGAGCACGGATTTGAACAAACCGCGGATCATGCGCTCGGTAATCGCCATAATCTCCTGCTCATTAAGGAAAGATGTTTCTATATCTATCTGTGTGAACTCGGGCTGGCGATCGGCGCGCAGGTCCTCATCGCGAAAACACTTGGCGATCTGGTAGTAACGATCGAAACCCGAGACCATCAGCAGTTGCTTGAACAACTGAGGCGACTGCGGCAGGGCAAAAAACTTACCCGGATGCGTGCGACTGGGGACTAAATAGTCGCGGGCGCCTTCTGGCGTGGCGCGGGTGAGGATGGGCGTTTCAATATCGAGAAAGCCTTCAGCATCAAAGAAGTTGCGCACGGCACTGGTGACGCGCGAGCGCAGGATCAGGCGCTGCTGCATTTCGTGGCGCCGCAGATCCATATAGCGGTACTGTAGGCGCACCTCTTCACCGACGTTGGTGTACTCGTCGAGCTGGAAGGGCGGCGTTGCGGCGGCATTGAGGATTTCCAGTTCCTTGCCTAACACCTCGATCTGCCCGGTCGCCATCGCCGCATTAACCGTGCCCTCGGATCGCGCACGCACCCGGCCGGTCACCTTCAAAACATACTCGCCACGCACTCTGTCGGCGCTCTTAAAATGCTCTTCAGTGTCGGGATCAAACACCACCTGCACAATCCCTTGGCGGTCACGCAAATCGAGAAAAATGACGCCACCGTGGTCGCGACGGCGATCAACCCAACCGCAGAGGGTGATCGTCTCGTCAATATTAGCTGTACTCAGGGCGCCACAATAATGACTGCGCATAGTCTGTATCCCGTATGGATTGGCAGGCCGGGCCCACGGTGGGCCTGGGATTAGGCTGACTTTTTGCTATCGCCTGATTTGCTGTCGCTTTTCTTGGTGTCGCTTTTCTTGGTGTCACTTGTCTTACCATCGTTTTTCTTGTTGTCACTGGTCTTGTTGTCGCTGGTCTTGTTATCGCCGGTCTTGTTATCGCTCGATTTGCTCTCGCCAGTCGAGGCTGCGGCGGAACTGTCACCGCTGCCTGAGCTTTCGGCGCCGCCGGCCAGGTTTTTCTTATTGCCGGTTTTGAAGTCGGTCTCATACCAGCCACTGCCCTTCAGGCGAAAGGCTGCGGCGGAGATCTTTTTCTTCAGGGAGGGCTGGCCACATTTGGGGCAATCGAGCAGTGCCGCATCGCTTAATTTCTGTAAAGCCTCCAGCTGCTCCTGACAGGCCTGACATTGGTACTCATAAATCGGCATGGAATGTCCCTATCAGCAATAAATTCGCAGGTTAGATGAAAAATTGAGGCGCGGATTTTAACCCATGCAGGCGTGCAGGCCAAGCGCAGAGGGAGTGAATTAGATGGGCAAAAAATCCCCGCACCGGCCGGTACTGGAGAACTAAATCGGCGGCCGGCTTGCCTGGGCAAGCCGGCCGGAGCATCACCTAAGAGGCGGCAAATTCCTTGAGCTTCTTCAGCGGACGAACTTTTACTGCAATGCTCGCAGGCTTGGCTTTAAACATGGTCTCTTCTCCAGTAAATGGATTGATACCCTTGCGCGCCTTGCGGGCCGGCTTGCTGACAGTGGTGATTTTCATCATGCCTGGCATAGTGAATTCACCCACTGAACGCTTCTTGATACTGCGCTCTACCAGCGCATCCATCTCATCCATAACAGAACTCACCTGCTTTTTAGTCAGGCCAGTGCTCTCAGCCAGACTTGCAACAATTTGGCTCTTGGTCATTTTCGACTGTAACGCAGTAGCGACTTTCTTCTTCACCGGAGCTGCTTTTTTAGCGGCGGGTTTTGCTACCTTTTTTGGAACCTTTTTAGCTATTTTTTTAGTTGCCATATTGTTTTCAACCTTCCCTAAAAATTTTAATTGAAACCCTCTGGAAACCCATACACGGTGTTTTTCACACTGATAAAAACGCCCTGCCATGAGCTGCAAGAGGATGTATAAATCAGGAAACGCTGCAATACAAGTGTTTTCTACATTTGCACCGAAAATATACTGTTTTAATAGTGTCAGAGACGCCCTCACACCACGTTCCGAATACCAGGACGCGCCGATATATTCATTATAGAATCACCTCTGTCACCGGAAATGACCAACACCAGTAGGCGCTGTACGCTCAAGATATTCACACGTAAACTAGGCGCCCTCGCCACCCAACCCAGCGGACAGATTCATGCGCACCAGTCAGTTCCTTATAGCCACGCAAAAAGAAACGCCCGCAGACGCTGAGGTCATTAGTCATCAACTGATGCTGCGCGCCGGCCTGATCCGCAAACTGGCGGCGGGTCTTTACACCTGGTTGCCGCTAGGCTTGCGCGTGTTGCGTAAGGTGGAAGGTGTGGTGCGGGAGGAAATGAATGCATCCGGCGCACAGGAGATCAGCATGCCAGTGGTGCAACCCGCTGAGCTCTGGCAGGAATCCCGCCGATGGGAACAGTACGGTCCCGAGTTACTGCGCATTCAAGACAGGCATCAACGTGATTTCTGCCTGGGCCCCACGCATGAGGAAGTGATCACCAGTCTGGTGCGTGACGAGATCAAGAGCTACAAGCAACTGCCGCTCAATCTCTACCAGATACAGACCAAGGTCCGCGATGAAATAAGGCCGCGTTTTGGCATCATGCGCGCTCGCGAATTCCTGATGAAAGACGCCTACTCTTTTCACGTGGACCAATCTTCGCTGGAAGACACCTATCAAGTGATGTTTGATGCCTACACCAACATTTTTACCCGCCTCGGGCTCGTGTTTCGACCCGTTATCGCTGATACCGGCAGTATTGGCGGCAGTGCATCACACGAGTTCCACGTGTTGGCGAGTTCGGGCGAGGACGCAATCGCATTCAGTGACACCAGCAACTACGCGGCCAACGTCGAACTGGCCGAAGCAATGCCACCTGCCGGGCAGCGCAAGGAACCCGGCGCCGAGCTGCAGGCCATAGCCACGCCCGGCGTGAGGACCATTGAAGAGCTGGCAAGCTTCCTGTCGATAGATCCGACGGCCATCATCAAGACCCTGATCGTTGAGGGAGAAGAACCGGATACACTCGTCGCCTTGATTCTACGCGGCGACCACCACTTAAATGCCCTAAAAGCCGAGAAGTTAGCGGGCATTGCCGCGCCTCTGCAGATGGCCAGTGAAGAAAAAGTACGTGCCGCCTGTCGTGCGGGTTTTGGCTCACTGGGTATTGTAGGCCTCGATATACCTATTTTTGTTGATCGCAGCGCTGCACAACTTTCCGACTTTAGTTGTGGTGCCAACGAGGACGACAAGCATTTCACGGGCGTCAACTGGGGCCGGGATTGCCACTTGGGACAGGTCGCTGACCTACGCAACGTTGTCGCTGGCGACCCCAGCCCGGACGGGCATGGCCAGCTGCAAATCGCGCGCGGCATTGAAGTGGGGCATATCTTCCAGCTGGGCACCAAGTACAGCGAGGCGATGAATGCCAGGGTACTGAACGAAAACGGCAAGAACATCACCGTAACCATGGGCTGCTACGGTATCGGCGTAAGTCGCATCGTGGCTGCCGCCATTGAACAGAATCACGATGACAGCGGCATCATCTGGCCCGACGCTATGGCGCCCTTCCAACTCGTGATTGTTGCGCTAAACATGCATAAATCTGCGGACGTTGCGCGCTGCGCCGAGGACCTCTACCAGGAACTGCGCGCAGCGGGGGTGGATGTGCTGCTCGACGACCGCAACGAGCGCCCCGGGGTCAAATTCGCGGATATGGAGCTGATAGGCATTCCGCACCGCGTTGTTATTGGTGACCGCGCGCTGGCCGATGGGAATCTCGAGTATAAGAGTCGACAGGGCGAGGAATCGGAACTTGTGGCCAAAGACGATATCATGGCGTTCTTGCGGAAGAAGTTGGGCTAAAGAAAACCAGGGCTTACTTCAGCTCCAGGATCGGCGGTGAATTGCATGGGACTTAAACTGACGGGAAGCGAGCAGCCCACATGGGTGTATTCACGGCCTATCCCGAAAAGCTCTACTCGATTCGGCGCCGGTCTCGCAGCCAAAGCATGTACCACTCGGTCTAGAGACAGCTCTACGGCCAAACAGCGTCACCGCTTGAGTATTAGGAAATAAACCGAGCGCCGGGAGAGTCTTTAGCGATAGGAACCCGGAGACTGCCCCGTCCATTTCTTGAACGAACGATGAAAGGCACTCGGGTCAGAGAAACCCACCTGCTCCGCCACCTCACTGACCGTCAAGCCATCGCGACTCAGCATCGAGATCGCCCTATCGCGCCGCGCATTGTCCTTAATCCGCTGGTAAGACGTACCCTCTTTCTCCAACCGTCGCCGCAGCGTGCGGGCCGACATACCCAGCAGGCCCGTCAACTCCTCAAAACTGGGCATCTCCTGGCGAAAATCACTGCCTAGAATGCTGCGAATGCGATGAGTGATACTCAGAATACTGGCCTGAGGCTCAATCACCATATAATAGGGTGCAAGCTTTAGAAACTCACTGAGATCCTCTTCATCGCGAACCAGCTCAGACTCCAGATGTCGGGCACTGAACGTCACCGAATTCGCCAGCTGGCCGTAGGCCACAGGGCAATGAAAGAAATGGCGGAGACCGGCCATAAATCCTGGCTGGGGGCCCGCACAACTGGCGCGGGTCACATCGATATGCTGGTCAATCAGCCAACCACTGAATCGCATCCATATGGCGAGGTTACACAGAACGCTGTGCTGGACCTCGCGCGCATCATCGCTGCAAAAGTAGGTCAGGGTCGCCTCCTTGCCATGCTCATCAACGACCAGTTGATTGATGACTTCTGCACCCTGGCGGACCCGACAGACCTGATTAAACTCGATCCCCCGGTGCAGCGCAGCCCCAAGCATGGAGCTGTTGATCATACTGAGGGCAATAAGCCGGGTTGTACCCACGGGCGTTTGCACATCGGGCATCACACCGCCCGATTCATCCCCGAGCTCACGAATTAGCTCAAGGCACAACCGCGAGTATTGCTCACGCGAAACAAAGACCGTTTGAGCATCCTGCCGCAGTGGGTCAAAAGGAAAACGCGCTGCGCGCAAAATAGCGTCCAGGTCGCGATTAAAGGCGCGCGCCTGTGTGAGTAGCGCCCGAGTAAATGCTATGGGCACTGGCTCGTTATACAATGCTGAATTAACCGCTTCTTTGGACAAGGTAAAAGTAGCCTCCGGTCAGGCTGCACAGCATAACGCATCCCGACCGTTACCGTGAACTGGACCAGCATGCCAACTCGGGTCTGATAGTAATGGTATTTACTTAAGCTGCGAGACCGGCGGCAAACTGAGTAGAGCTTTTCGGGACACGCCGCAAATACGTGCGCATGAACAGGGGCAGACCCTCCCTCCATGGCCTCAGACGGCCCCTTTAATTTCTACTCGCTTTGACGCCTATTATCTGTCGCTTTTGGGCCTAAGTAAGCGAAATTAAACTCAAGTACCTGAATTTAAACAGTATTCTAGCCAAAATCTGGCAAGGCACCCGATCGACCAGGCGCCGCAGACAGCGGCCCAATGCCCCACAGGCGTCGGCTTTGTTGAGCCGCCGTAAAATTTACTCGCCTGTAGGTTTGACAACACTGTGGCGCCTGCTCACTATGTACGAAAAATATTATAGATAAATAGCCCACCCCTCGATGACAGACATAAATCAACTGAGTAAATGGAACCGGGACATTTCCCGGGCGATCGCGGCGCTGGGTACTGAGCAGTTTTTCCCCGCTCTAATTGACGCCATCACCGGGCAGGTCAAAATCGATTACCCTCAGATCTGGCTGTACCACAGAGATCTGCCGCCGAAAATTCTCTATCACGGCATACCCCAAGACGCCGTCGCCAGCCAGATCGACCAATACCTCGAGGGGCCCTACCGGGAAGACCCTTTTTATCAAACGTCGATGCAACAACCGCGCTCCAAGATTTATCGGCTATCGCGCGTGACGATGGGCAAGCTGCAGGAGTCTGACTATTACCGCAATTACTACGCCGATACCGGCACCTGTGACGAGGCGGTGTATGTTGCCAAGCTGCTGGCTGGCAACATCATCAATCTGAGCATGATGCGACTTGCGGAGCACGCGCCATTCAGCGATCAGGAATATGAATCGCTGTATCTGCTGGCGGAGCCTGTGTCCGAACTACTCAAGAGCCACACAGAGCAAAACGACTTCGCAGCAGCACACCTGATCCAGCCCGGCATCAACCATCAGATAGATCTCGCTTTTCGCACCTTCGGCGCCTCACTGTTATCGCCGCGGGAAAAAGACGTTCTGGAACTCATGCTGCGCGGCTACGGCACAGGCATCTCTGCGGAGCGCCTCGATATCGCCCTGGAAACTGTGCGGCGACATCGCAAAAGCATTTACCGAAAGTTGGATGTCAGTTCCCAAACCGACCTTTTTTCGCTGTTTTTAAACTCGATGTCCTGTATGGGAGAGGCCGCCGGCAAAGATCCACTCAGCATCTACATGTCGCCTCGCGCCACGTGATTGCGCAACGACCAGAAACGCAGGAAGGCGATACAGATCTAATCCTGGTTACTGCGATCACCGGAGGCATCAAAAGCCCTCATTTTCTGCCCCATGTAGGGCATTGAGTGATCCTCCTTAACCATGGATAGTGCCGTCTTAACGATCAATGGACGGTCGCCACATGTCGCTTGAAGCCGATTGGTTCCTGCGGGCTCACCCTGAAATAACCACCATAGAAGCGCTGCTCCCGGACTGCAACGGGATAATGCGGGGCAAGTGGGTCCCTCGCCATAAGCTCAGCACCATCTTCGACGGCGAACTGAAACTCCCCAAAACTGCACTTAGCCTGGACATCTGGGGCCGCGACGTGGAGCAGCTGGTTTTCGCCAGTGGTGACGCCGACGGCATCTGTCGCCCGGTAGAAGGATCACTGCTGCCGACACCCTGGGCTGCAGGCGGCCAACACGGTCAAGTCATGCTCTCCATGTTTGATGCCGATGGCACGCCCTACACCGGCGACCCGCGTCAAGTGCTGAAGCAAGTGCTGACGCGTTTTCAAAAGGCGGGCTGGCGCCCCGTCGTTGCCGCCGAACTGGAGTTTAGCCTGGTCACATGGGACGAATCCGTTCCTCTGCACACCTGCCCCTCGCCGGTGGGCGGCTCCCCCATCGGCGGCAACACCTATGGTCTCGATGTTCTCAACCACCATCAGGCTATGCTGGAGGACCTGCGACTGGCGTGTGAGGTGCAGGACCTTCCGTTCGACGGCGTAGTCAAGGAGTCCGCACCCTCGCAGTACGAGGTCAATATGCAGCACGTGGACAATCCCGTGTTGGCTGCAAAACAGATTCTGATGATGAAGCGGCTGATCAAAGGTGTTGCGGGCAAGCACAATCTCATCGCCAGCTTTATGCCTAAGCCGTTTGAAACGGAGTCGGGCAATGGCCTGCATGTGCATTGCAGCATGCTGGATGACAGCGGCGCTAATGTGTTCGACGATGGCACCGAGAAGGGTTCGCCACTGTTGCTCAACGCCATTGGCGGCTGCCTGGCTAATATGGCCGATTCAATGGCGATATTTTCCCCGAGCTACAACGGTTATCGACGCTTTCAGCCGGGCTGCCATGCCCCTACCTACCCCAGCTGGGGTTATGAGAATCGCACCGTTGCGGTGCGCGTGCCCGCCGGCAGCCACGCAGCCCGCCGCCTGGAGCACCGGGTCGCCGGTGCCGATGCGAATCCGTATCTGCTCTTTGCCGTGCTGCTGTCGGCCATGCTCGATGGCATTGAGCAAAACCTGTCGCCCGGCGAACCGGTTACGGGCGACGGCTATGCGCAGGAGGCGGGCAAGCTACCCATCTATATGCCCGATGCGGTGAAACTGTTCAGCGACTCGGACTTTATCAGACACAGTCTCGGCAGCGAGTTGCAACGTATATACACGCTTACCAAGGAGCAAGAGGTGGCAGAATTTCGCCGGCGCATCACCTTGCTAGAGTACCAATCCTACCTTGAGAGGCTTTAACGAGCAGGTCGTTTCTGCAGCGCGTGGAACTTCCCCTGACTAACGACTGTCAAAGTTGTTTTGCTGCAATCAATCGTCAGAGAGCGCTGCCGTAACTGTTCACTTAGCGAGCAAAAAATCGTGATACTCTAGAGCTCAGCATGGGTAACCCCAGCAACGGCTCCGGGCAAGAAAACGAGTGAAAGACCGGTGGCGCGCATGGTTTGTGCCAACAGCTCGTAAACACCCGAAAAATCCAACCAACCTGAAAAGTCAGGCTATAAGAGGCCCAACCACCCTCATGACGAGAAATAACATCAAACCACCACTGAACGCAGTGAACGTGGTTATTTTTGCGGTACTGCCTTTGGCGACACTGGTACTGGTGCCACTATGGGGTGTTTACTATGGCTTCGACGCTTTCCAATGGCTGTGGGCGCTCGCTTTCCTGTATCTCAACGGCTTGTCCATCACCGGCGGCTACCACCGTCTGTGGGCCCACAAATCCTATGACGCCAGCCCCGCTCTAAAGTGGTTCTTTGCCTTTTGGGGTGCAGGGGCGCTGCAGAACAGTATTCTGGTCTGGGCCTCGGATCACCGCCGACACCATCGCCATGTCGATGACGTCGAACTTGACCCCTACTCTGCCAAGCGCGGCCTGTGGTTCAGTCACATAGGCTGGATACTGCGTAATTATCATGGCAATGAGCCTGATTTCAGCAACGCTGCCGATTTACAGCGCGACCCGATTGCTGTGTGGCAACACAAGTATTATGTGCCACTCACCCTGCTGATGAACCTGGGCTTACCGCTACTTCTGGGTATTTGGCATGGCGACATCATTGGCACCTTGCTATTGGTGGGTCTGCTGCGCCTGGTGGTGAATCACCATGTGACGTTCTTTATCAATTCACTGGCACACTTCTGGGGCACAAGACCCTATACGGAAACCAACAGTGCGCGCGATAACGGCTTTCTCGCTTTCCTAACCTATGGTGAGGGCTACCACAATTATCACCATATCTTCCAGAGCGACTACCGCAACGGTATCCGCTGGTGGCAGTGGGACCCAACGAAGTGGATGATCGCCGCCTGTCAGCGCATCGGCCTGGCTCGCAACCTGAACCGAATCTCGGATTTCAAAATACAGCGCGCGTTGCTCGATACTGCCTTCATGCGTGCCCGCACGAAGCTCGCTACCGCCAAGGACAGCGAATCACTGCGTGGATTACTGGAACGCGAATACCAGATCTTCACTGACTCTATCGCCCAGTGGAAGGCCCTGCAGGCCGAGCGCTATGAACGCACCAAAGTACAGCTCAGTGGCGCACTGGAAGACAGAAAGCACAACCTCCAGCAAAAATGGGAGCACGCTGCACTGCACTCCAAGCTAAAGACGCTGGAATATTCGCTCAAATTGCAGCGCAAGCGTATGAGCCTGCTAATGGAGCAGGTACATTTCCATCACGCCCAAACAGCCTGATCAATCCCTCACGGAGAAATCGCCATGACCAGTGACGTTTACGAGTTCAGCTGCCAGACCACGGCAGGCCAGAAAAAATCCCTGAAGGACTACGAAGGCAAAGTGTTGCTGGTGGTCAATACCGCGTCCAAGTGCGGATTTACACCGCAGTTCGGCGGGCTGGAAGAGATGTACGACACCTATAAAGATAAGGGCCTGGAAATCCTCGGCTTTCCCTGCAATCAGTTCGGCAGACAGGACCCGGGCAGCAATGACGAGATTATGGCGTTCTGCCAGTTGAACTATGGAGTGAGCTTCCCCATGTTCGGCAAAATCGACGTCAACGGTGCCAATGCCGACCCGCTGTTCAAACACCTCAAAAAAGCCGCTCCAGGGGCGCTGGGTACCGAGGGTATCAAATGGAACTTTACCAAGTTCCTTATCGACCGCTCCGGCACGGTGATCAAGCGTTACGCGCCGAAAGACACCCCCAAAGCAATCGCCAAAGACATTGAAAAGTTACTGGCCTGACGACTCAATGTTCCCGCGTGGCTCGGAATACAAGATCGGGCCAGCGCTCTTCCATCAGTGCGAGATTAACCCGCGTCGGCGCCAGGTAGGTCAAGTGGCCGCCACCATCCACTGAGAGGTGCTCTGCGGCTTTCTTGCGAAAATCTTCCAGCTTGCGCTTGTCCTCACAGGCGATCCAGCGCGCGGTATACACATTGACCGGTTCATAACGCGCCTCAACCTTGTACTCGTCCTTGAGGCGGTACGCCACAACCTCAAACTGCAGCGGCCCCACCGCACCCACGATCAGGTCGGTGGAAGAGATCGGTGAAAAAACCTGTGTCGAACCCTCTTCCGACAGTTGCTGCAAGCCGCGCTGCAGCTGCTTGGACTTCATCGGATCAGCCAGTCGTATGCGGCGAAACAGCTCCGGCGCAAAGTGCGGGATGCCGGTGTACTGCAAAGCCTCTCCCTCAGTAAAGGTATCCCCGATCTGGATAGTGCCGTGATTGTGCAGGCCGATGATATCGCCGGATACGGCCTCCTCTACTAGCAGGCGCTCACCCGCGTGGAAAGTGACGGCATCGACGATCTTGACGTCTTTGCCCAGACGCACATGCTGCATCTTCATGCCTTTGAGATAGCGCCCGGAACAAACCCGCAGGAAGGCAATGCGGTCGCGGTGGCGCGGATCCATATTGGCCTGAATCTTGAACACAAAGCCGCTGAAGGCAGACTCCCGGGCCGCGACTGTGCGATCGGTAGCATCTCTGTCCAGCGGCGCAGGTGCCCACTGCACAAAGTCGTCAAGCATCTCGCGCACCCCGAAATTGCCCAACGCTGTGCCGAAGAAAACCGGGCTCAGTCGCCCCGCAAGGAATGCATCCAGATCAAAGGTATGACTAGCCCCGCGCACCAGTTCGATCTCATCGCAGAAGCGGTCATATTCATCGCCCAACAGCGCGCGTGCCTCGTAGCTGGCAAGGCCGGTTATGCGCAGGTCAGGCGCCAGTACGCTGCCTTTCCCCGGTGTATACCGATGAATGATATCGGTATACAGGTTGTAGACCCCTTTGAAATCCTGACCCATACCGATAGGCCAGTTGATCGGCGCGCCCTGTATCCGCAGCACGGCTTCGATTTCATCCAGCAGATCAATAGGATCACGGATATCGCGGTCCATCTTGTTAACGAAACTGAATATGGGGGTATCGCGCAGGCGGCACACGTTCATCAGCTTGATAGTGCGATCCTCCACGCCCTTGGCGCCATCGATCACCATCAAAGCAGAATCCACGGCGGTCAGCGTGCGGTAGGTATCCTCGGAAAAATCCTCGTGGCCGGGCGTATCGAGCAAGTTGACCGTGCGCTCGCGGTAGGGAAACTGCATGACTGAGGATGTCACCGAAATGCCCCGCTCCTGCTCCATACTCATCCAGTCGGACGTGGCGTGCGGCCCTTTCTTACCCTTGACACTGCCGGCCACCTGAATAGCGTTGCCCAGCAGCAGCAGCTTTTCGGTGATGGTGGTTTTACCTGCATCCGGGTGAGAGATGATGGCGAACGTTCTTCTACTGCCAACCTCAGCGGATAATTTGCTATCAACCACGTTACATACACCCCGCGTCGATACCCTTAATGACACTCATTGAAATACACTCTTTTTTACGCATTTGATAAACGGGCGCCATTCTACGCGCAACGGGTGTTATGCCCCAGTACTTTTGAGTTTGCCATTGCAGGCAGAGTACCCGGCAAATCACGAATATTCTCGACCGCAAGGCACAGCGGGCGCTTCGAATGGCGCTACCGCATAGCTGCGAGATCGCCTGAGTGCCACTTTTGGGCTTGAGGAAGTACCGTGCCTGGAGCATAAATTTTGAGAGCTGTTCCATAGCACACTGGATTTCGTAGTAAGCTGTCGATCCATTGGCGCAATTTGTGTGGATCAATCATTAACAAGCAAGGAGATAGCAGTGCGTGCGATAAAACTGAAGAAGCCCGGCGGGCTCGATAACCTCGAACTGGTCGACATCGAAGAAACAGAGCCCCAATACGGGCAAATCCGTGTCCGCAATCACGCCAGCTCGCTGAATTTTCATGATTATGTCGTTGCCATTGGTCTTCTGGCCGTGGATGACGGGCGTATTCCCATGTCGGATGGCGCAGGCGTGGTCGAGGCTGTGGGGGCCGGCGTGACTGAATTTCAACCCGGCGACAAGGTTATGAGTTGTTTCTTTCCCCACTGGGCCGATGGCCGTGCCGACGATGCCACCAAACTCGGCGGCGTACCCGGCGACAACGTCGATGGCTTCGCAGCAGAGACAGTGACTATGACCGCCACAGCGTTCACGCTAATGCCGGACAACTACTCATTTGCCGAGGCGGCGACTCTGCCCTGCGCGGCATTGACAGCCTGGCGAGCCCTAATGGTCGAGGCGCGGGTGAAGTCTGGCGATACCGTGCTGGTGCAGGGTAGCGGTGGCGTTTCTGTATTTGCGTTGCAATTTGCCAAGGCCGCTGGCTGCCATGTCATTGCCACTTCGTCTTCGGATGCGAAACTGGAAAAACTCGCAGCACTTGGCGCCGATCAACTGATCAACTATCGAGAGTTCGAGACATGGGGCGACCGAGTTCTGGAAATCACCGGTGGTAAAGGCGCCGACGTAATCGTTGAGGTCGGAGGCTCGGGTACACTGCCGCAATCTGTGCGCGCCATTGCCATGGGTGGGCATATTTCAATGATTGGCGTGCTCACCGGCATACAGGGCGAAGTACCCACAGCTGAGCTATTTCAAAAGAACGCGATGATCAGCGGCATTACCGTGGGCTCACGAGCAAGCCAGCAGGATATGGTGCGGGCCATCAACACCACCGGCATCCGACCGGTTATTGACCGCAGTTTTGCTCTGGAAGAACTGGCAGAGGCGTTTCGATTGCAGGAGTCACAGAAGCACTTCGGGAAAATTTGCCTGAGCCTTTAGTGATGCATTAGAAGCGCACGTTGAATGGCCCCGCTTTAAGCGCAAAAGGGGCACTTAGGCGGTGAATTGCATGATATCGAGCTGGGACTGTGCGAGGCAGGAGGGCCTGCCCCTGTTTATGGATGCGCCGAACCTAAAGCTTAAACCAGTGCCATTCAGCGTGCGCTCACTTCATTTGCACATCGACTCTGTTCGGGAGTATCGAAACACCTAAAGCCTCCCTGGCCTCTTCATCGCCCAACAGTTGAGCTGCGAAGAAAAGCATGCCGTAGGTAGCGGTGATGTCGCGCCCAAGTACATTATCGATGTAGGTAAACGGCTCACCCGGCGCTGTTTGTCGCTCACCGTCGCCGCAACCTGCATTGAATGCGGGTACGATGCCCGCAATATCCGAAAACGACCAGTGCCCAGCGTCAGCGATTTCAATTTTCCAGGCGGGGCCTGCGGCTGCGTCATAATTTGCGCGCAACACTACATTACCGATAGCGCCGATACTATTATCTTCCTCGGCGACCATAAACAATAACGGCTCTTCAATATTGGCTACGGTAACACCGGGGAATACCGGGCTTTCAACCGGTGCAGCAATAATCAATCCCGCCCTGAAGCGCGCGTCATCCTGCAGAATTTTACCTGCGGTAACAGCGCCATAACTGTGCCCCGCCACCGCCACGCGGGAAGCGTCAAAGCGTCCCTGCAACGATTCTGGCAGCGCACGCGAACTCTCTGTTAGCAATTCATCCAACACCGCCGATACATCACTGGCTCGGGTCGCCAGAAATTCCACATTTAGCATGGCGCCTGAATCAAACAGCGTGTTGCGGGCATGGTCCGGCGCAGCCACTGCGATACCATGGCTTGCCAACCGCTCGGCAAGCGAAAAGGACGAATAACGCGTGCACTGATAACAGTGCGAAAAAACAACCAACGGCCACTGCGGGGGGCTGGAGGCAGGCTGCGATTCCTGGCCGGAGGAGGTGTCCCGCCTCGTGCATTGCTCGGGCACGTTTTTCAACAGGGCCAGCATTTCATCACGCTCGGCCTCACCGATAGCAAAATCTTCAATGGATTGCGCCTCTTGCGCACTTGCTGCGGGATACCAGATCTCGACATTCAACACCCTGCCCCGGCGCGCATTCATCACAGTGATCGTGCGGTTGCCAACCGGATAAGGACCGATCTCGTCGTAGCTGTATGTCTTTAAGCCATTATCATTGTTGTCATTGCCATTAGAGCAACCCACTGCACTCACGAGCAGATATACGGCGACAAAAAAACAGGTTATTAGCTTCAGCATAAGATGTCGCTCTTTGGGGGGAGTGAATTCGCAGGTCCAATTAGTTGAGCACAGATACTCGTTAGCGCAAGACCGTGCAACAGAGGTGCAGTAGGACTATCTGTTTTTAGGTGAACCGGGGGCCAGACCTTGATAGCACCAGAAGCGCGGCCCCGAACACAAAAAAGGGCCAACTGGTATATGGCACCAAGCCGTCATGGAGTTGGCCATTATCGAACTCCTCAAGGGTGAGGACTTTGGCGGTAGCGGTGTTGATACTGCTCAAGCAGGCGATCGCGCAGAGCAGCAGAGTCCACTTTTTCATTATTAATCACTCTGGTTAGGAGGAATCATCATAGACGCCTCCCAATCAGCCTAGCTTAGGTAGGACTATTGTCAATTGGCTGATATTTCAGTCGCCTACGGTCAATTTCCAGATAGAGAGCAATGACGCATTAGCGCGTTGGCGAGGTCCACGCCGGACAGATAGGCGTTTTCAACGCGCCCGCCATAACTCCAGTCGCCGCCTATCCAGAGGTGCTGGTCAGGCGACGCGATAAGGCCAGGAGGCGTCAACTGGTCATTCTGGCTGGCATACAACCAGCGATGCGCTACCAATGGTTCGATGTCAACATTCAACCCAAGTTCATCCAACAGGATCTTGCGTGCCTCGTTAAACCAAAACCCTTTAGGCTCCTCCAGATGATCGCGAGTGAAAGCAGTGTTGAAGTGCAGGATATAACAGCTTTGTCGCCCCGCTTTATGTCCTTGATGGCTGACAAACCGCAGCTTGGGGTGCTCACAAAAAATGGCATCGCTGCGCACTGCACCTGGGGCATGAACAGCGACGGCCCAGCAGGGCTCCAGCAATGAGTGCGGGGCGACGAACAAATCCGCCATGTCGCTTTGCACCAACAGTTGCTCTGCCTGCACCGGCGGTATCGTTAGCACAATAGAATCAAAATCGGAGAAACATTCGTCCGCTTCGCTGAACAGACTCCAGTTGCCCTTCTCGCCGTGCAACCGGACAATACGACAGTCGGTGGTCAACGGCACGTCTACCAACAGGGACTTGACCGGGCTTTGCATGGAAGGCACGCCGATGTATCGCTGTTGCTGATCCGGCGAAGCCTGCAAAGATGCGGAGACGCCATCAGACGTTAATACAGCAGCACTACAAGGCCACTCTTCAACACATCCGGCGTCCAGCCATAACTGCACCTGACGTTGAAAATCGGCATTTCGTGCTGTGAAATACTGCGCACCCATATCGAGATAACCCGACTCGGTCCTTTTGCTGCTCATACGTCCGCCCGCCGAGCGGCCTTTATCGAACACAGCCACTTGATAACCGGCTTGCGCCAGTTTGACGGCGGCCGCTGCGCCGCAAAGCCCCGCTCCAATAATAGCCACTCTGCCCATATTCGCTCACTTTCCGGTTTGCTACGATGAAGTCGCCGATAGTACCAGACCCGTCGCCGTTGGAGCCAAAGACGTCAACGAATGGTAGTGGCGTAGCTTGAAATCTGATTGCTTCTGATGAACACGAGCCTGGACCAATTTCAAACTGACGCGCCACACCCTTTGGCGCACCAAAAGAGCGCAGGGACGCTCTAAAAATGGCGTCTATAACGGCATAGGAGAGTCGCTTTATCATTACCCAAATGACTCTATACTGCAGCGAATTTGGACAGTAGACTCAGTGTCGTCGGGGCCCATTTTTGCCTACCTCAATATTATTTTTCAACGCACCCGAACGCTGCGGGTGCAAAAAGGAGAATGCGATGAAGATGAAGAATACGTCTGGAGTAATTGCCCTCGTGGCAGGCCTTGCGGTAGGAGTCCCCGTGCAGGCAGATGGTACGGTTAACGTCTACAACTGGAGCGACTACATCGGCGAAGATGTGGTTGCTACCTTCGAAACAGAATCCGGCACCAAGGTCGTCTACGATGTATTCGATTCCAACGAAGTACTGGAAGGAAAATTACTTGCGGGCCGCACCGGCTACGACGTTGTGGTGCCCAGCATAGAATTCATGGGTCGGCAGATACAGGCCGGCATTTTTCAACCGCTGGATAAAGAAAAGCTGCCCAACTACAAGGAACTCGATCCGTCAATGATGGCCATCATTGCGCAGATGGATCCTGGCAACGCCTATGGTGTACCCTACATGTGGGGCACTACCGGCATCGGTATGATCAAGGATAAAGTGATTGCCGCGCTGGGGCCTGACGCCCCGCTCGATTCATGGGAGCTCGTGCTGAACCCGGAAAACCTGGCCAAGCTCAGCAGCTGCGGCGTAGCGTTCCTTGATGCTCCATCGGAAATCTTTGGCGCAGTTTTGCATTATCAGGGCAAGGACCCCAACACCGCGGATGCAAAAGACTACCAGGGCGATGCCAAGGCGCTGTTGAAACAGCTTGCACCCTCGGTCACTTACTTCCATTCATCCAAGTACATTGACGATCTCGCGGCAGGCGAAATCTGCGTCGCTATTGGCTGGTCTGGCGATATCGCGCAGGCTATGGTCGACGCTGAGGAAGCGGACAACGGCGTGAAGATCAGCTACGTGATCCCCAAAGAGGGCGCGCTGCAGTTCTACGACATACTGGTCATTCCCAAAGACGCCAGCAATGTTGAAGAGGCACACGCCTTTATCAATTTCCTGATGCGACCGGACATCGCAGCCGAGAATACCAACTACATCTGGTACCCCAACCCGATACCGGCATCCAAACCGATGATAGATCCCGAAATCACAGGCGACCCCTCCATTTATCCGCCTCCGGACGTGATGGCAGGGCTTTATGTCTCAACCATCAAGTCACCGGCGGTAGACCGGGCTATGAATCGGGCCTGGACTGAGGTAAAAACAGGGCGCTAGTTACCATTCACGAGACTACTCATACGGGGCACGCGCAGTGAAGAATATCTCCGCAAACCCGTCGGACCGGACTTTGACTCCGACCGCGCCCAATGCAGACAGTTACATTGAACTTGCGGGCGTGAGTAAAAGTTTTGACGGCGTTACCGTTGTCAACAACGTCAACATCTCTATCCGCAATGGCGAAATATTCGCACTGCTGGGCGCATCGGGCTGCGGCAAGACCACGCTGCTGCGCATGCTTGCCGGATTTGAGCAACCCACCGCCGGTGACATTTTTCTCGAGGGCAAAAGCCTCGTTGGGAAGCAGGCCAACCAGCGTCCTTTCAATATGATGTTCCAGTCCTATGCCTTGTTCCCGCATATGACCGTCGAACAGAACATCGCGTTTGGACTTAAACAAGAAGGCATGAAACGGGACGAAATGGATGCGCGCGTGACGGAAATGCTCGAGTGCGTGCAGATGGGTGCCTATCGAAAACGCAAGCCGCATCAGCTTTCAGGCGGGCAGCAACAGCGCGTCGCACTGGCGCGCTGTCTCGCAAAAAGACCGAAACTGCTGCTACTGGATGAACCCATGGGCGCCCTCGACAAAAAGCTGCGCGGCCGTATGCAACTGGAAATCGCCAACCTCATCGAATCTCTTGGTGTCACTTGCGTGATGGTCACGCATGATCAGGAAGAAGCCATGACAATGGCCAACCGCATCGCCATCATGGACGCGGGCAGCATTATGCAGGTCGGCACACCCGATGAGATTTATGAACAACCAACTTGCCGCTACACCGCCGAGTTCATCGGTTCTGTCAATATCTTCGATGGCGTGATACAGCAGTGCGAGGCTAATTTCACCAGTATCGCGAGCTCGCAGGCACATAACCCCATTCACGTTGGTCACGGTATCAGCGGCTTCGAGGGGCAATCGGTGAGCTTCGCGCTGCGCCCTGAGAAAATAGAGTTAAGCAAGCAACAACCCCCGCAGTCGCACAACTGTGAGGCGGGTGAGGTTGACGACATCGCCTACCTGGGCTCCCATTCTGTCTATCATGTAAAGCTCGACTCCGGACTCTCTGTCTCGGTCACCGTTATGAACGATGAGCGCTGGTCCGGCGAGCGGCTGACCTGGCACGACCGGGTCTGGGTGTACTGGTGTGAAAATTCCGGAGTAGTGTTGAGCTCGTGAACCCAGAAGATCGCACAACCCGCTGGCGTCTGCCCGGTCAGCACTGGTGGGTTATCTTGCCGCCCTATCTCTGGTTGCTGCTATTTTTTGCCGTACCCTTCGCCATTGTGCTCAAGATCTCATTGGCGGAGGCCGTCATTGCCCAGCCGCCCTATACGGCACTGTACGCGTATGTCGACAATGTGCTCTCGGTCAGAGTCAGCCTTTCCAATTACCTTTTCCTACTGACTGACTCGCTCTACTTCGATGCCTATGTCAGTTCGCTGAAAATAGCGGCTGTCTCCACCATGATCTGTCTGGTCATCGGTTATCCCATCGCCTATGGCATCGCCCGCACACAGGGGCCGCTGCAAAGCCTGTTGCTGATGCTGGTGATACTCCCCTCATGGACCAGCTTTCTCATTCGCATCTATGCGTGGATGGGGCTGCTGCGCAACGACGGCATTATCAACAACATCCTGCTAGGTCTCGGTCTGGCAGATGAGCCAATCAGAATGATGAATACCCAGTTCGCGGTATACATCGGTATCGTTTATACCTACCTGCCTTTTCTCATACTGCCGCTGTATGCCAACCTCGTGAAGCTGGATAACCGCCTGCTGGAGGCGGCCCATGATCTGGGCGCCGGAGCCGTAGAGCGTTTCTTACGCATTACACTGCCGCTGTCCCGGGGCGGCATGATCGCCGGGTGCATGCTGGTCTTCATCCCGGTGGTCGGTGAGTTTGTGATCCCTGAACTGCTGGGCGGGTCCGAGACTCTGATGATAGGCAAGGTGCTGTGGGGCGAGTTCTTCAGCAATCGCGATTGGCCGGTGGCCTCGGCGATAGCAACGCTAATGTTGGCGGTGCTGCTGGTTCCGATCATGCTGTTTCACCGCTACCAGTTTCGGGAAATGGAGGCCAACGACTGATGTCGTCCTCACACCGAATGCCGCTGTTTACGCGCATATGCCTAGGGATAGGGTTTTTTTTCTTATACGCCCCTATGCTGGTGCTTATCGTCTACTCCTTTAACGAATCAGAGCGAGTGAATATCTGGGCCGGTTTCTCCGTGCGCTGGTACGGCGAGTTGTTTCGCGATAAGGCTATGATGGGCGCGCTCTGGATGAGCCTGCGCCTGGCTTTTGCCACTGCCACCACGGCCATCGTATTCGGCACAATCGCCGCAATGGTTCTGACGCGGGTGCGGAATTTCAAGAGCAAAACGCTGTTTGGTATTATGGTCACGGCACCGCTTGTTATGCCGGAGGTAATCACCGGGCTATCACTGCTGCTCATGTTCGTCGGAATGGCCAATGCTTTTGGCTGGCCGGCAGAACGCGGGTTCCTGACTATCTGGATTGCCCACGTAACCTTCTGCATGGCCTATGTGACAGTCGTTGTCAGCGCGCGGCTGCGGGAACTGGATGGGGCACTGGAAGAGGCCGCCATGGATCTTGGCGCCAGTCGGCTCGGTACGTTCGTGCACATTACTCTTCCCATTATCACACCGGCGCTGATTTCGGGGTGGTTACTGGCGTTCACACTGTCGCTTGATGATCTGGTGATCGCCAGCTTCGTGGCGGGCCCTGCATCGACGACTTTACCGATGATTGTTTTCTCCTCTGTGCGAATGGGTCTCAGCCCACAGGTCAACGCACTCGCTACGCTGCTCATCCTGGCCGTTTCACTGGTGGCCTTGTTAGCCTACTGGATCATGTTGCGCGATGAGCGCAGGCGCCGGATAGACAAAACGCTGCAGGTGTCGCAGGCGTAGTACGAGAGGGCACAGCACAATGGCAGCTCGCGCTCTTTTCACGGCAGGCAGTGCAAACTCACCCCAGGCGCGCTAGTTGCGCGCACAAAACTCCTTGTTTGGAGCTCTTTGGAAGAGCAAAATACCGCTATTCGCCTCACATCAATGGAGTACGCTGTGTCCAATCAACTGTCCAGAGTGCTAATAACAATAGCCTTCGCCGCAATAATCAGCGCCTGCAGCAATGGCAACAGTAACAACGATGGCAGCGACAATAACCCCATCGATACTGGCTTCACTCTGGCTGGATGTGCCGATACCAACAGCTGCGCCTCCAACCCACCCGTGGTTATTGGCGGGGACCGTCCCGCCATGGTGCAGATTCCCTCCAATTATGACAACAGCAGGCGTTATCCACTGGTGATGGTGCTTCATGGCAGGGGCGTAACCGGCCTTATCCAGTCGGCTTACTTTGGCCTGTTCGACCGCGTAGATAGCCGACAGTTTGTGCTAATCTATCCCGATGGACTAACGCTATCCGGCAGTAAGCAGTGGCGATTCACGCCAACATGTTGTGACACACCAGCGGAAGAAGCGACAGAGATTAGTGACGTCGGTTACCTGAGCGGCCTGATCGAGGAAGCTGCTGCCACCTACAGTATCGATACCACGCGCATCGGTCTCATTGGTCACTCCAGCGGCGGCTTTATGTCAATGACCATGGCCTGTGAAGCGTCCCACCTGGTGACAGCGCTGGTAAATCTTGCGGGCTCAACATTCGTAGATCTGGATAGGTGCCAACCGTCCGAGGAAAGAGTCAGCGTGCTGTCAGTGCATGGCGATCTCGATGACACCGTTCTCTTCGACGGCGTGGCGGGCGCGTACCTCAGCGCACCGCAATTGGCCGAACGCTATGCAATGCTCGCGGGATGCGACACCACCAATCCGATGTCAAGGCCCGCCGTTGACCTCGTGGCCAACATAGAAGGCGCAGAAACATCAAGGACAATATGGCCCGAGTGCCTGCAGGGCACCGACGTTGAATTTTGGAAGATTAACGGCGGGCCGCATATCCCGGGGCCCTGGGTTCAGACCGGGCTGGATTCCTTTCTGGAATGGCTGCTGCTGCATCCCAGAGACTAATAATGGCTGGGTGAATGGCGCTGCCTAAATTTCAGGGGCGGAGATACATTGCCGCGCAGGGCTTTCCCTCTTAACTATCGAACCGTCTATTTGACCGGCACCAACTTGTACTGGTTGGCATCAGTAATAAAATCCGCATGGCCGTAGCTGTCCAGAAGCCCCGCAATCTTGTTGATCAATTGCCTGTCCAACACTCCGCGCAAACCGGGAATTCGCATGCCAACATTGTAGCAAGCTGAACTTACGAGTATCACTACTATGGTGACGGCTGCGGCCAGTTTATCTTCAAAACCGTAGCTTATGCCCATGTCCTGCGCACGCGCAGCCTTACCGTTGCAAAAATGTTCGATGAGGAAAAACTTTGAAAAACCACGCTCCATCCAGCGATGCATTCTGCCGCGCAGAGACGGGTCGTCAAACAGCTCCGCGTCCATCGTACCGCGCACCAGCACTCCGCAGGTGTCATCGTCGAACTCCTCCTTCAACGACAAGGTCCGGGCCATCATTAAATCAACAATTTCCTGTGGCGTCTCGCCCAGTAATTCCTGCGGCAAGCCGAGTAAAAAGCAACGATAACGCGCCATCTCTACCCGCTCACGCTCGGCAGCGGTAAACGTCGTTCTACCTTTGCCAAGCAGTTTGAATGATAAAAGAAAGATCCCGATCAGACCGGCTGGCATCTGATCCACTTGGGGAATGGGAATACCGTAGGTGGCCACATCCCATTGGCCCGTGCGCATAATGTTGTAACGCACCATAGAATGCATAAGGCGCACCTTAGCCGCCGCCTTAAAACCACTACCATAGCGCTGCAGGGCTCCTGGCATTGCGGTTGCCGTGAAAAAGCTGGCTGTTTCAAATACCCGCCTTGCTGATTTTGAGTCCGAAAGCGCCCCGGTCATGGTCATTGGCAGCGCCGTGTATTTATTCATAAAGGTCGCGATGAACGCTCCTCGAATCGCAAACGGCGATAGGGTGACCAGCGGTATGCGCTCCCGCTGCGCGCCTTTTTCTACCATATCCATATTCACCCAATCGGGTGTCGCCTCCATCGCGCGAATAAACGTCACGAGTTCATCCGGTGCGTCAGGAACCGCCTCAATACCATTTTCGCAGGCATCCTCCAGCATGGCGACCAACGTCCGAAAGCCGTATTGGGGAATCAGTGCAGCATAGGCATCGGACACTTTGTCGCCCATCATGGTGTAGTTACGGATTCTCTCCACTCGCTCGGGGTCAGACAATGCGCTTTGGGCATACTGCCTGAAACGGCGCGGCAGTTTGTTGCTGACATTGGCTCCACTGATATAGCGCTCTGGCAGTATTGAAAAATCCACGTCACCGTAAATGCCGGGAACCGCTTCCTTCTGCTGTAACACGCTGTCGCTGTAGATTGGCTTTTTCGGATGGGCCATTATCAGGCGCTCTTCCCGTTTACTAACTCACATGACAAAACTATACGATTCGACAAGATTGTCAACGAAACTGGCGCGCCGATTGTCGCTGAGCCCCGACTCTGACGGCATACGAAGTGAGGGTGTATCAATCATTGAGTGAGCAACGACCCTCAATTGAAATTGACAAGCGCCGCCTCAGTTGCGACATTGGGCCTTGAATATCGGCCTTGCCACCCCCGTAACGGAGACTGAAAAATATGAACACAGGTTCGGACGCAATGAGACCTCAGAGGGCAGCGAGCTCAAAGTCGCTGACTGCACTTCTCATCACTGTGGCGGCTCTGTTGAGCAGCGGTTGTGCGATGAACGAGACACAACAACGAACCGGCACCGGCGCTGCCATAGGCGCGCTCGGCGGCGCACTGCTCGGCACCAGCCGAGAGAGTGCCGCGATCGGCGCCGCTGTCGGTGCAGCTGGAGGCTATCTATTCGATCAGTACAACAAGCGCGAGGACGCCGATGCGGAAAATGCCAGGCTGCGCCAGGAAAACGAAGCTCTCAAGCAGCCAAACACTCAGTAACGGCTTGATGGACAACCACACAAAGAAACCGACACCGGTGATAGAGGAGCCACAATAATGGTATTTAGAAAATCGATAGGTATTTTGAGTATTGCATTGTGCAGCGCGGGGTGGATTGCGGCCTCCAATCTGCATGCGAGTACCGACGGCTTTTCCCTCAAAGACCTTGAGCTCCATTCTGCTGGCGCTCTGGTAGATGTCTGCAGCATTGCGCCAGAGCATGAACACTACGCCACCGCTCTGGCTTTCTGCTATGGCTTTTTCGAAGGCGCTATCCGTTACGCCGAGGCAATCACCGGCGCGAGCTACCATAAGAAACTGGTCTGCGCGCCGCCCGGAACCACTCGAGTTGAGGCTGTTGAGGTGTTCGTCGCCTACATGAATGACAATAGCGACTACCTTGATGAAGCGCCGATAGACGGAATATACCGGGCACTCATACCCCGCTGGCCGTGCGAAGAGTAGCACCGTAGCGGCCTCAGAAGTCATACTTTTTCCTTCCTGGATCCCGGCCCCTGAATCATACGACAGGATCCAACAAGGCCAAGACCTTATTCTGCAGCAACCAGCAGCTACGACACTGATCCATTTTCAATTCGCTCGCGTAGATAGGGTGCATTAAAACTATGGAGAGCAGTAATGCTGCGCCTGCTAACACTCTCACTACTATTGGCCACGACCGTTGTGGGCGGGAGAGCCTTCGCTGAGAACACAGTGTCGCTAGAAGTTATTAAGACAGGGATACTGCCTGCGGGTGGATTCTACCGGATTTATGAGATCACGTGCCGCGATGAAACCGTCGTCAACGTGGCAACGCTGCAGGGCAGAGCCAATTGGTGCGTGAATGATGACGGCGAGCTGGCCTGTTTCTCTAATTCAAAGCAGGCCTCGGCGAAGGCTTGTAATACTGCATCGGAGCTTGCTTCCGTCGAAACAGACAGCGACAAACTCGTCACTAACTGACCCTCGCAAGGCCCTATGGCAATGCAGCTAGAGGGCGTTACGTTCATCGCAGCCACCACTATAACGCAGCGTCACCAGTGAACCCCGCGCATAATTTGCGAAAACATTTTTTGCGCCAGCGCGAGACGAGTTGATGGCATATCCAGTTTTTCTATCGCCGCTTGCTCCTCGCTCAACCCCCGTGCCGCTGCCGAGTCCGGAAATAACGCATAGGCCTGACTGAGGAACGCTTCAGTAACGCTCGGCATGGTCGCCTGCGCGACCGCTCCAGCAACTCCCAGTTTGGTCGACATGCGTTTCGGCTTGCTGATAATAGCCTTGATCACAAGATCTCTAGCCTGCTCCGGCGACAGCGTGGGAAATGCCTTGTAAAGACTGGTGGGCGCTATCATCGGCGTGCGCACCAGCGGCATATATATCGTCGTAAAATCAATATTGTCGGCCGCGAACTCCGGCGCTGCACACAAGCTGAACGCATCCAACGCCGCTTTTGATGCGACGTACGCAGAGAAACGCGGTGGGCTGGTCAGTACCCCAATGGATGAAATATTGATGATCTGACCACTTTTATGTTGCTCCATAGAGGGGAGAAAACCCAAGATCAAACGCAGCGAACCGAAATAGTTCAGCTCCATAGTGCGTTCGAAATCATGGAACCTATCGTAGCTATAGCGCACAGATCGACGAATCGAGCGCCCCGCATTGTTGATCAGGATGTCCACGCGGCCATAGTCCTTGAGGACGCTGGCAATCAGCTTGCTGGTGTCTTTTTCACGCGATACATCGCAGGAAATAGCCCGCGCTGTGCCGCCGGCATCTTTAATCTCTGCCATGGTTTCGTCGAGCTTGGCCAGAGTGCGCGCCACCAGCACGACCGTGGCATCCGCCGCCGCCAAACGCAGGGCGCACTCCTTGCCAATGCCACTGGTGGCTCCGGTGACCACAACCACCTTACCCTTCACTTTACGACGCAGCGCGGCCAACGTAGGGCGCCCAATCATCCGATTGAACAGTCCGTCTATTTCGCCGATCAGCGATGACTGTGTGTCAGCGCGCAGGAAGTGCAGCCAGTAATCCCACAACACTGGCGCATAAGACTCAAACGGCGGGCACACGATATCGGCCTCAGCCAGCAGGCGCTGCGTTTTGGTCGAATCGAAATGCGTCGGGTAGTTGATATAACCGACGACCTGCGGCGGGATACCCATTCTGGCAATGACTTTCTCGCCCAGAGCTTTCACCGGAGTCAACCTGCTGATGCCCTTGCCGGCCAACCGTGTGGCCGCGTCCAGAATTCCTACATCCAGCGCCTTGAGACTGGGGCCGCCCGACACTTTCATCAGCACCTTCAACAGGTCGCCCACGCGGATACCATCGGGGTCTGTGATGAAAAAACACTCTTGATTATGCTTAGGCAGATGGGCCAGGTAATCGATGGAGTCCACGACATAATCAACCGGCACAATATTGAGCAAGCCCGCCTTGTTCATCAGCAGAGGCAGGCCCGCCGGCACTACGGCACTCAAATTCTTGAGGGTTTCGAAGAAATAGTAAGGACCATCCACCTTGTCCATCTCACCGCTGCCAGAATGCCCAACGACCATACCCGGGCGATAGATGCGCCACTTCATAGTCTTTTCTTTACGCACCAGCCCTTCAGACTCGTGCTTGGTCAGAAAATACGGGTGATCCAGAGAGCCGGCCTCCTCGAACATGTCTTCCGTGAACGTGCCTTCATACAGGCCGGCGGCGGCGATCGAGGACACCTGGTGAAAACAACCCGAGCGCAGCCCCTTGGACACGGCGATAGCCTGCGCCGTACCGTTAACATTAATGACCCGCTGGCTCTCAGCATCGGCTTTCATATCGTAGATAGCCGCGAGATGAAAAAAATGGTCAATCTTGCCTACATGCTGTTTGATCCACGCGGCCTTCACCCCTAGCTTTGGCTTACTCAGGTCACCTTCGACAGCAATTACCTGCTCTTTATCCGCGCCCCACAATTGCCGCAAACCCTCTACCTTGGGCATCGACGCCTTGCGCACCAGCAGGTACACGGTAGCGCCGCGGTCCAGCAATTTTGGAACCAGAAAACGTCCGATAAACCCTGTCCCGCCGGTGACAAAGTACTTCATCGCAAAGCCCTGTTATTCGTTATTGTTAACAATCCAGTGTCGGAGACAGGTTTTAGTCAATCAAGAGTTCAACCTATTGACCGCCACTGCTCTCACCGCACCTCAGGCAGCATATTTAGTCTAGCACTACTGTGACGATCGTGCTGCCAACGCCGTCGTTAAGAAGCAGCCAGCCTGCAATATACCGAGAAGCGATGTAGAATTATCATGTCACTACGGTAGGTCCTCGCAAACTGTATCTGTCGACACAATAACGGCGTCACGGTTATTATGGACAACTGTCAACACCGATAACAATTAAGGACACCTCTCTATGTTCGGCACAGTTTACAAACACACCCGCGCACTCTGCATTATTGTCGCAAGCCTCGCGTTCGTCGCGTGCTCAAGCAACAATGATAATACGGGAATGCCTGAATTCTTGCCCGTTTTGAACCCGACTGTGTCGCTACCGCCAGACGAAGGCTCAATCAACCTGCTGGCGCAAAACTTTGATCTGGGTAGCGTTGGTTATCAGCAGACTGAGTATTTTCTTGAAGGTACAGCGTCCGCGTTCACCAATGTGAACGAACTGGGGACAGACGGCGCCTGGGTGGCAGAGCCCGGTGAGCAGGCAGCGTATAAGACCCGAATTGTCGTCTATTAGCCTATTGATCCGGCTGACTTCAATGGCAACGTGCTGGTGGAATGGTTGAACGTAACCGCAGGATTTGAGACACCTCCGAGCTGGGGCACAGGACAACTGGAAATGCGCCGTGGCGGCTCTGTGTGGGTAGGTGTTTCAGCCCAACTGGTCGGCATTGAGGGCAGTGACCGGAGTCTGCTGCCGCTGTACCTGAAAGCGGTGAATCCAGCGCGGTATGGTTCACTGATTCACCCCGGCGACAGCTTCTCTTACGATATGTTCTCTCAGGTTGCCCAGGCCATTCGCAATCCTGTGGGTATTGATCCTCTAGGCGGACTGGTGGCAGAGCATCTAATCGCTTACGGTGAATCCCAGTCAGCTGGGCGCCTAGCCACATACGTCAACGCCATTCAACCGCTCTACAACACATTCGACGGCTATATGATTCACAGCCGCGGCGATGGCAGCTCACCGTTGTCGCAGGCACCGCAGGCCTCCATTCCCACCCCCGAGGCACCGCTGGTGCGCACTGACCTGAACGTACCTGTAATGACGTTCGAGACAGAGACTGATGTGGTATTTCTCCAATTCGTGAAAGCGCGGCAGCCCGACACCGCTATGATTCGGACCTGGGAAGTGGCAGGCACAGCCCATGGTGACATTTACACCTTTGTTACCGGCCGCGATGATACTGTCGGCGCGCCCGTCTTTGCGTCCGTGGTTGAAGAGAACTCTGTGCTGGGTTTTATCGTATGCGACAGGCCCATTAATAATGGCCCACATCACTACATCTTCAATACCGCTGTGCGCGCACTCAATGACTGGGTGGCGACAGGAAACGCGCCGGAGAATTCGCCGCTGCTGGAGATTAATGACGATAACTCCGACTATATTTATGACGCTCTGGGAAATGCGCTGGGCGGCATCCGCACACCTTACGTAGATGCGCCATCCGCCATCCTGCGCGGCGAACCGAATACGGGCGCTAGCTTCTGCAGATTGTTCGGCACCACCTCACTGTTCAGTGCCGAGCAGATGGCCAGCCTCTATATTGATGAGGCCGGGTACATCAATGCGGTAACCGTATCAACCAATGCTGCGGTAGCTGCTGGCTTCCTGCTACAAGAAGATGCCGACGCCATCATCACCTGGGCGCCACAGCAGTGGCGCTCGCAAACCAATGTGGACTGAAACAGTCTGAATCACCGAGGCAGAGATCGCTGATATTTGCGATCCCTGCCAATCAAATCCACTTTTCCAATAATTGTACTACATTGTAATACAACTATTGACATTCGTACTACATTCAACCTACTGTAAGCCCTCAGGCGTATGCAGGGCCAGAGGATGAGACTGTGGTGGATAAGCAAAGCAGGACGCGCAGCAAGCGAAGACCGACCAAAGACCGGGTGTTGCAAGCGCGTATTCCGGAGCAACTCGATGATGAATTGCGGGACCGCGCTGAGCAGTTAGGCCTCTCCGTTTCTACCATTGTGCGCAATGTACTGCTACACACATTCGAGCTAGTGGAGGGCGTTGTAACAGACAGCGCTCAAGTCGGCAGGGCATTGCGAGGAGGCAAAGGGACAGCTGCTCTTTCCAAAGTTAGGTCAGCCGCATCCGCCGCCGGGGATGAGCCAGAGGTGGTGGGCTGGCAAGAAGTCATCCTGAATGTGAACGGCGTCTGTGACACCTGCAACACGCTATTGCCAACAGGTCAGCGCGCTGCGATAGGCTTACCGAAGCAAACTCGCCCGGTATTAATGTGCCTGCAATGCCTGGCAGCGCTCTCCTCGCATAAACACGCACCAATGCCGGCTGCAACACCGGCAAAGAAGCCTAACGCTCGCGCCGGAAAAATACTCTAATCGAATTGCAGTCGCAGGCATAGGCTCCCGCCTATCAATCCCCAACGGGTAACCGCAGCCTGGTTCCCTTACTACCTGACGTGGACTACTATCTTGCAGCGGCTACAGTGAAAGACTCGCACGCCGTTATGTAAACAATGGGCAGGGACTCGATGAAGGAAATCTCTCACAAGCTGCTCAGCGAGGCGACACCGGATGAGCTACTCGCATGCATCCAGCTCCTTGCCATGAGTGTGGTCCAGCACAGAGCAAAATTCGGCGTTGTGGCGCTGACTGCTTCAACTGCCCAGCTTGGCTCAACATCGGACACCCCCAATGCAACGGGGCTGTTTGTCAAAAGCAATGCAGTGCTGCAGGAAGCGCTTGAAATGGTCAGGTCGCATGCCTCCGCCAGCGCCAGAAAACAGCCGATGCAAGAACAGGCTGGCGGCCAGTCCATTGAGAACAGAACCCAGTTTCGACTGAAGATATCGGTCTCTGTCAAAGTATCCTGGCCGCAGGACTCCAAGCCCATCAACGCCAAGCTGGAGGATCTTTCCTGGGGGGGTGCATTAATCCATATGCCCGAAACCAATATGAACTCGGGCGATATGTTGCGAATTTTTCTGCCGCGGCCGCAGGGCGGATTGATCGCCATTGAAGCAAAAGTCCTGAGATCACGGCGGCACTCCAGCGGCACTGGCCACAGTGTAGCCACGCGTTTTTCCAGCCTGAACACGCGCGATGAAGCGAAACTGGAAGAAATACTTGAGCATCTTACACATGCTGCAGACCATGAAGGCCAGCGCAGTCATGCGCGGTTGACGCAGCGCCTGGAGCTGCAGTTCGACGGCGAGCAGGAGTTACTTACGACACTGGACGATATATCCGCGGGAGGGCTGGGGATAACAATCCCTGACCCCGTACAACTCGGGCAATCGCTGCAGATACTCATTAGCACGCTCGATGAGTCCTGTTTTCTCAAGTTACGCGCGCGCGTTGTGCGCCAGGAGCCCGTGAGATTACATACAATGAATGTCTACCGCGTGGGGCTGGAGTTTGAACATCCCTCTGCAGAGTTGCAGAAGCGCACCGGCGAGCTCATCGCCAGAATTGCCGCCATCAAGAAAGAATGACAACCTAGCGCCGCCACCAAGCTCTTGGTTCTCGATTTACGCCAGCCCTAATCCATGACGTAAATGTACGCTCCCACAATGAATGTCAGCAAAACATAGACGAATGGAAAGACAATGCGGCACAGCTTGTCCATCCGATCACCTTCGAGACTTCGGCCGCCATTATCAAGTGCGGCCACGCGCAAATTGACGGTCACGCTGGCACACATCATGAGGAAGCTTATGATCATAAAAGACATGAGTATCGTGACATATGAAATCTTCGGCAGGCTCTCACTGGACATGATCTGGTAGGCAACCACGGTCAGAATGCCAATAAATGAAATATCCATGCGGTCGCCCAGCGAGGACCGCTCCATCCAGAATACAGACCACGATAAGATCACAAAGATCATCACAGGCAAGGCGACCAGGCGCAGCGTGTACCAGTAATCGCGCTCGATATTGATTTGCACTCTGAATGCCGTCAGGGGTTGGTCGCGGCCGTCGAGATACAGGGGGGAGTATTCCACGATTTCAGATGCAAACTGGGGGGCTCTCCACTGCGGCACAACGACCTTATGATGATAGTCTTCCCAGATGCCACTGGTTGCCGGGTCCGATTGCAGAACTACTTCATCTTTGCTAAACCCCAGAACCTCGAAAATCAACAGCAGTTGTTGGCTGTCAAAGGGATACCGTGCCAGTTGCAGCGATGACTTTGCAATACCGTCTATTTCTTCGGTGTAGTAAACGTCCCCCTCCGGGGTTATCCGCAGCATCACCCCCTCGCGATCAAAACGCCCCGCTTCATTGGCAAGAATCACCTGTGGCCACCAGCCGTTAAAAACCTCGCTAAACTGATAGTCGCCCTGATAATAGCGTTGGTCATACCCCGTTTCGGCAGGATCAAACGCCAATCGTGAATCCTTCCAGTGCATACTGAGGATACCCTCGAAGTCGAAGGTCTCATCCTCCTCCTCGATCCCATTGATATTGCTGAGTAAAAAACCGATGTCGACAACCATCGGACCGTCACCGGCAGAGGGGCCGGATACGTTATTAACCGCTTGCGCAGCCACTGCAAAGCAACAGAAGAGTGCCAGCACTAGGTATCTGGTATGAAAAAGCATCAGTAGCACGTCCTGTGGATCATTATATCGGGAGCTGGCAGCGCATCGGAGAGTACAGGGAAGGCATAGCCGTTACCATCAACTTTGCCCATTATCTGCGGTGCAGATCATGGGGCAAGGGCTTGGTTCCACTGACGGCTGGCATTGCGTGGACAACGACTCAAAATCTATCATCTGATGTTATAGTCACTCAATGCAAAAAAGACCCAACCCACTGGATCGTTTCGCTCAGGATATCCCTCCAGGCACGCTGGCATGGATTGGCTTGCGCACGGCGAGACGGTCTGTCATGACCGAACCCGGTGATACTATGGCAATGGCAGAGCGCGGTTTGGAGGGTGATCACAGGATAGACAAAACACCGGGATCCGGAAGACAAGTCACCATCATCTCTGCAGAATTTATCGCCCAGACTGCGCACTTTCTGGGCCGCGATGACATCAGCCCCGCTCTGCTGCGGCGCAATCTGGTCATTTCCGGCATCAACCTGCATGCGCTGCGCCATCAGCGATTCACGATCGGCGATGCCTTGTTCGAGGCGGGGGCACTGTGTCATCCCTGCTCTCGAATGGAAAAAGCGCTGGGCAAGGGTGGTGTCGCCGCCATGCTGGGCCACGGCGGCCTGTGTTGTCGCATATTAAGAAGTGGCACGATTACCGTTGGAGATACGGTGCGGGTATACGTTCAAGCAAGTCAGGATTGACCGCAACAGACACCAAGCTTTCACAATAAGGAGACTATGCAGTGGCCTATGATTTAACGGGTAAGATTAAACTCATACAGGAAGCGAAAACCTTCGACAGTGGCTTTACCAAGCGAGAGATGGTCGTAATTGTTGAGGACGGTAAGTACCCGCAGGAGATCAACATCGAGTTTGTGGCGGATAAGGTCGCCCTGCTCGATCCCTTACAACCGGGACAGGAAGTGACTGTCACTTTCGACATTCGCGGCCGCGAGTACAACGGGCGATATTTCAATAATCTGCAGGGATGGAAGATCGCGCCTGTCGGCGCCAAAAACGATTTTCCGCCGGATGAGCAAGCAACGGGAAATACCAATTTCACCCCGCCAGACTATGACGATTCGGATATCCCCTTTTAGTGCTGCGCTGGTTTATCAATAGCCTGCGACGGCTTGGACCGGACGCTGCCGAGCGCAAGACCTGGTGTTCGTAGACTGAGTAACGGGCGAACTACGGCTGATCAACCGCCTCACACGACGTGATGATCAGCGCGCACAGTACATCGCGGCTCTCCCTGGGCTTCTTGCCTGACTGGATAACCGCAAACAGTTTAGCCAGTGATTTGCGCGCCTTGTCCGACAGAGCATCCAGAGCGTGCTTGTTCATGTCGATGGCGCTTTGGCTAGCGTGTGCCCTGATGCTCACCAGATTGTGGTACAGAATGCATCTGCCAAGCAATACGAAGGGGAAGTTGATATTGGTGGTAGGACCATAGGTTAAGCGCTTGCCACCACTGGGCAGGCCCTTGATCTTCATCTTGCCAATTCTATCGGCGAAAAACCACGAGCCGGTTGCCCCGGTGAAAGCACCCCCCAGACTGGAGATAATCGTGCCCGGCAGCCCCAGGCTTCCCAGATGCAAGGCATCAAATGCCAGCCCTGTGCTGCCACCTGCTACCAGACCTACCGTCGCGGCTGCTGAAACCATCTGCTTTTTGTCCAACCCCCAGAAATACCAGTTCTCCATATTGAACAGGTCAGACTCCTCAAGGTCTATGCGCTCCATGGCGGCATTGAGGTCTTTATGGTGATAGATCTCCTCTATCTGACGCCGGGTCTGTTTCTCGCGCGCCTCCAGATGGTTCTTGTACTGCACTAGCAGTATTTTCTTGACCGGCTCTTGTGGCAAACCATCCGGCACATTTTGTTCGACCTGATAGGTCAGCGCATCAATGATCAGGTCACCTATCAAATAGCCCACCGTCTGATGCGACGTGTTGCGGTCAGCGCGGAGAATGTCGACCGCATGCGACAAAGACGCCTGCCAGCTCTGGTCGAGATGTCCGAACAGCTCCAGCAGCTCTAACTGCTTTTCAGGCTCAGCCCCATGCGCGTCAAATACCCTTACCGTGCGAAAGTACTGACCCAGCCCGGCCTTCCACTCAGCGACAAACTCATCATTCTCAATAGGATTAATAAGGGCTAGGCTGGGCTGCCCTGTCCATCTCAGGATTTCCATTTCCGCTTCATAATCGGCCCCAAAAGGCACCGAACAATCGACCACATAGATGATTCCGGCACCCTCTATGATCGGCTTCAGCATCAGGCACTCGTCCCTGAAGTGCGGGTCATCTTTGTGTTGCTCGTAAAACTCCGCCACGACCGCTGGGCGCCTGGCCGCATCGGTCTCCTCACGGCTCAACCACTCCACAACAGAGCGCGCGCGCTGAATGCCAGGCGTATCCACTAACTCATAAAGCGTTTCTCCATCAATCTTCATGGGAAACTTACGCGTGTTTCGAGTAGAACCCGCCTTGCTATCGATGTAGACAGAGGGGTCGCGCGCCAACGTCGCTACGATGGACGATTTACCCTTGTTCGGCCTGCCTACTACGACAAATACGGGAGCGGACATAGTCACAATAACCCTCAAATACCGTCTTGTACCGGGCGATCCAGAACAAGGACATCGACAACATCAATAGCCAGCTCCCGCGAGAACGCGCGCCAGTCCCTGGTGCTCGATTCCTTGATGGCTCTGCCGTGCAGCGGTAACAGGCACAAGGTACAGCGCGTCACCCCGCCGGTTCTGGCGATGAAATCCTGCAGGTCTGCCAGCGGCGGCTCCCATGCTTTGACCACCACTAGCAGCTGTAGCGGCTCAAGCTCTGTCACCCACTGCGCGCAGACCAGATCGTCACCCAACGAGCCGGTGCCCGCTGCTCTTATGCGCCCGGCTGGCACCGCCTTCAAATCATCAAACTCATCGCGATCGCAGAAAGCCAGCGCACCGGCCCAGTCTATAATCACCTTATCTGTATCGTGTGCGGCGGCCATCGGTGACGCAGGCTTCCCCGTGGCAAGCAACGACTCGCCCTCGGTCGTCACATGCGGCGTCTTCATCCGACTCAGAATACGTTCCGCGCCTGGCGTGCTCAGCAGTGAAAGACGCATACCGCGTCGATAGAATATTCTTGTGAGCCACCACAGGATGATTCGTGGCAACAGCGCATACACGCTCATCGACATAATCAGAAACGGCCACCACTGCCGAGTCACCATAATCTCGGCATTGCCGAACCGCGTTACGCCCTGCTGAAACTGGCTGGCCACGATAATATCACTGGATACTACAGCAGACGAAACAGCAGTAGCCCAAGGCGCAGCAGCAATGTCCACCAGAGCTTTGACTACATGCTCCGTGATGCCAAAGGTGGACCCCCACACGAAACCGAAACCGCTCAGCAGTAGTAAGACAAAAAAGGCCAGGATCGCGCCAAGCGAAAAGATCAGGAAGAACGCGAATACGTTGACAAGTCTACCGCCGCTCACCAAGAAACTGGCCATTGCTGCAAAGCCCATTATCAGAGCGCCGACGCGGACAATCGCTGCAACCGCAGCTTCACTGATCGTCGCCTGAGGTTCACTGGGTTCCGGCTCCGGGATTACTTTCAACCAGAAAAGCAGTCTCGCCACATCGCCTTCGGCGCTGCACTGCTCGCCAATAGCCCGATCACGTGATCGCAAGCTCTCCATAGAGTCTGCGTTATCGCGTTCAATTTGCTCTCGCAGCGAAGAGAGATCCGAAAGCGAAGGCGTGTTGCGTTCTGTTGCCATGATTCCTTGTCTGGTTCTTATGATGAAGAGAGGCTCTGGTGGTCGCCTGAATGAGCGGCCAAATGCGCTATTCTAGCAAGATAACTCCAAGCTACCCTATTGCGGATAATAGTTCAGTTTGAAATTTGATTGTTGCTATTGAATACCCGCCACTTTTCAAACTGAGCCACCATCCTAAAAAGCCGCTATAGTTGAATCCGCAAGCAGCCCAAATCTAACACCGCGAACAAAGGAATATTCTACCCGTGCTATCGCTCATCAATTGGCTGATGGCCCCCTTTACGGCGATACTGTTGTTCTTTGTAAATGGGGGTCAGCAGATGCCAGAAGTTATTGTCGATCCCGACATTCCTTACACCACTGCAATAGGTGGATCAGTGAGGAATACCCTGGATGTTTACCAGACCCCGGAGGCCCTTTATCCAGGCAGCGCACAGCAACCTGCAGCTTCGACGGACATGCGCGACCTAAGCCCTGTGTTGTTATTTGTTCACGGCGGCGGACTGCTAATCGGTGACAAATCACATTTTGCGGCACTGGGGCACAAGTTCGCTTCCGCTGGATTTACCACGGTCATCCCCAACCATCGCCTCTCGCCGGACGTATCCCACCCCGAGCATATAAAGGATATTGCCGGCGCCTTTGCCTGGGTACACCGCAATATCGACAAGTACGGGGGGGACCCTGAGAGAATTTTTGTCGCGGGACATTCCTCAGGCGGCTATCTGGCGATGCTACTCGCGACGGACCCACAGTATCTGGCGACCTTTGGGCTTTCTCCACAGACTATTCGCGGCGTGATTCCCATCAGTGGCTTCTTCTTTATTGACAGGCTGGCACCCGGGCGCCCTGAATCGGTTTGGGGCAGCGATAGTGCAGCCTGGCCAGCCGCATCACCACCGCACTATGCGCTGGAGAATACCCCGCCTACACTACTGCTCTACGCCGATGATGACAGCCGCGAGCGCCAGCTTGAGTCGGTAGATTTTGCGCGCCAATTGCAGATTGAAAGTAAGGCAGACGTGGAAGTACGGGAAATGGCAGACCGCAACCATGCGACCATCGGCATCTACCTGATGGCAGCTGATGATGAATCCAGCGATAAAATGCTGTCGTTTATGCGCCCACTGTCCAGTAAAAGGTCCGACTCAGGCAGATGACCCACTGAGCCTCTAACCTAAACCAGCCCACAAGGCGTTGCAGGAGATCACATGAACAAGACTGGCGCGACGCTCACCCCGGCGGCGAGGTATTCATGGCTTGCTATGCTGTGTGTGCTTACGGCCCTGGCCTGGCACGGCATACTGGATCAGTACTCCTCGCAGGACATCAGCGCCTCAGTTGCCAGCGCCGGCGTGATCTATGGCACCGCAAGGGGGATTAACGCTCTGGTCTCGGTACTTCAGGGTACAGAACTGAATATCGTCCTTGTGACCCTCAGCATCGGCGAAGTACTCGACCCTGTTAACGATCTGATAGAGCGTTTCTCAGAGGTCATTTTGGTTGCATTGGCATCGCTCGCACTGCAGAAAATCGTGCTGGCTGTGGTGTCTCACACCCTGTTCAACATTGTGCTGTTGATCGCCGCAGTCGCTACCGGCATTAGTCTTTTTATGCAGTATCCTAGACTGCACAGCACTATGCTGCGCGTGTTCCTGATTGTCGCCTTTTTCCGCTTCTCGCTGGGCCTCGTGGTACTCGCCAACAGCTGGGTGGACGCCACGTTTCTGAACGAAGCAGACCAGGCGCGCCATCTCGCAATGGAGAGGTTCCAGGGAGAGCTACGGCAAATCGATACGCTATCCAGAAAGGAAGATGAAGCCACCGTGTTGCTATCGAGCTCGCGGCTACTACTGGGCGAGTTGAAAGTCCGACAGACCGACATTAAGCGCGTGCTCTCAGAACGGGAGGAACAGCTAAAGCTGGCGGTGCAAAAAGTTGAGCACTTACGAAACAAGGCAGACCGCCTGTGCCAGATATCCGAGTTATCTCCCACGTGCCCGGCAGCAGTGAATAGCGCCATCGCTGAGCGTGACACGACAGCAGTGCAGCGAGAGGATGCGGCGGCAGACCTCGCCGCAATCGAGCGAGATATAGAAGAGCAGAAGTTGCAGATGGCCTGCCTGGCGAAACGGCAGCACGGTGAGAATTGCAGCTTCTGGGATAGCCTGCCAGACGCGCCCAGCCCGGCGATGCTGCGCCAGAAACTGAACCATATCAACAACAGCCTTAGCGATTTTGCTGAAAACTGTATCAATCTACTGGTATCGCTGCTGCTGAAAACCGTAGCGATACCCGTGGTGTTCCTCTACCTGCTGTTGAAAATTGCGCGGATGAACTGGTCGAAGTTATAGCTGCTCAACACCATTAGGATGTCATCCACCCCGCCGCTGCCTGCTTCTTGAGTCTAGCGGCGCAGCTTCTCGATGCACCTCACTACTTCAGCCTGATACGCTTTGCCCCGTTCGTTTACCAAGTCCAGTACGTTCAGTGATGTGGGAACGTAGCCAAAACCGATCTTGTATTGAGGGTGCCATTGAAAGAGGGATCCACCGAGGCCCATCCAACCATAATATCCTTCTCTGCCGTCGTTAAGACCCTGCTCAAGTAGCGTGCTTTTGCCGCTGGTCTCGTGAAAAAGAGCCACTCCGCCCTGTGTAAAGCAGGTACTCATCACGCCCATATCCGCATCGAGCGGCGCATCGTGCAGGGCTTTCCAAGCATGGTCATTCAAGTACTCTCTACCCGCCCACGTGCCACCGGCCGCCATCATAGCGGCAATTTTCGCTAAACCGCGCGCAGTAGAATTAGTGTTGGCAGAAGGCGTCTCCCCCATCGCAACCACCGGCTCATTGAAGAATCCAATTTTTTTCATGCCTCTAAACGGCGGCGGTGCCCTGCGCACAGTGGCATTTTTGATGCCGGGAATCAGCCGGAATATCTTGGCGATAAGCTGGAAAATATTGAGCTCCATTCTTCTTTTGAGAAACTTGGGTTTTAGGCTTTCCAGAATCTGGACCCAAAATCCCAAAGGCGCCACTTCCTTTACGCGCGACAACTCCTCCTGCTTAACGCCGATAAACGTGTCAGCGTCCAGCGGCCCACTAATATCCTCGCGCAGAAACTCACCCATGGTTCTCCCGGCGGGATCCACACGGCGGAACAATTCGTTGGCGATCCAGCCACGGGTCACAGCATGATATTCCCTCGCGTGCCGGTCCCCCTCGCGGAAAGTTTGTGCGTGACCCTCGATAAGCGCGCCGACTTTATTCAGTTTGATATTTTCTGTGAGTAAATATTCCGGAGGCATCGAGCGGTTAAAGGCCGGGAGCCCCGCCTCATGGCGCATCAGCCCCGCAACAGTCAACTCGCCCTTACCGTTGGCGGCAAATTCAGGCCAGTAATCTGCAACCTTTGCGCTGTACTCCAGCAAGCCCTTGCCCACCAGTGACGCGATAGCAATCGACTCAAGGCTTTTACCGCTGCTGAACACATTGACCAGAGAATCCCCGGTGAAATCGCTTTCTCCGCTGGCCGAGCCCCACAGATCAACGACCTTTTCTCCCTCGTGATAGACACACAGCTGCGTGTTGTTCTCGGCAAGCGTGCGCATGTTGAGCTCATATAACTGCCGCACGGACTCAAAACCCGGGGCAACACTGCCCTCGATACGACATTGTTTATCGGCGCTATTCGTCATCTTGTTGCTCCAGGGATTGGGTGCCTTACAGCGCAGCACTATAGCAGGGCTCTTCTTGCTGCTGAACCCATCGGGCTGAGTGAGGTTACGCAGAGCGCAACAATAGCACTTCCCGATCATCGTAAACGCCAATAGCGCACTGGCAGAGCTGACCAAGTCCAGCGGCGTAGCGCTCTATTGCAGGGCTAACCATGAACGATGCATGGGAAAGATCGTTGGTGCCTGCGAAAATCGTATATCCGCCCATTCATGTGGATGATGCAACTTCAGAGACGCCGCAGCTATATTCCTACTAACCGGCTCTGCACCGTTTGATTGCTGCGTCACAGAGCGTCGGCGATAGGCGTGTTGGCTTCTTAGCCCGTCGCATCGTTCGCGAACTGGATGCCGTCCGACTCGGTGGCAAACGCTGAACTTGCCGCGCATCTCAACGCCGCGACCTACCGGTTGCTGACCTTGATTTACGAATTTGACGAGCGCCACGGCGGGAGCGGTGAGGGCCTGAATTCTTGCGCTCATTGGCTCAACTGGAAATGCGGTATCAACCTGGGTGCGGCGCGCGAGAAAGTGCGCGTTGCCCATGCACTGCAGGATTTGCCACAGATCAGCTCCGCCCTGTGCAAAGGCCGAGTCAGCTATTCCAAAGTACGTGCAATGACTCGTGTCGCCACTCCTCAGAACGAAGACTGCCTGATGATGATCGCCGATCACGGCACCGCATCCCATGTCGAACGTGTGGTACGCAACTACCGCAAGGTGAAACGTAGCGAGGCGCTGGAACGGGATAATCAACACCATGCGCTGCGTGAGCTCAACTGGTACGTCGACGATAATGGTAGCTATGTGTTCAAGGCACGACTAAGCCCCGAACAAGGAGCGCGTATCGCACAGGCGATAAATGTAGCAATGGACACCATCCATCAAGAGCAGCGCAATGCAGCAGAAGACGTTTCTGCGGAAACGCCGATTGCGGCGAGGCGTGGTGCACTGGCTGGACGATGCAGACGGCACAGCACTGAACATAGGCCGACGCACACGCAGTATTCCACCAGCAATCCGCCGCGCACTGGAGCGTCGAGATGCAGGTTGTAGATTCCCCGGCTGCACAGCGCAGCATTACGTCGACGCGCACCATGTTCACCATTGGGCCGAGGAGCTTGGTGCCCTTGTGGCATGGCGACAATATGGATGATGGGATGTCGGTGGATGGCTTGATTCGGCGGGAGTGAGGGCGAGGGTTCGCCAGACATTGAACTTATCCTCGATTGCTGCATTAACCCGGCATGCTTGCTTACCCACAATCTGAACACAGCTATGCACGAGGAACGCTTTGTAGCCGGCCCGATAAACCAGCAAGGTAGCTGCTTTTGTCTTTCGAGAGGCGCCTAATGTACTAAAGTAATTGGAGCGCTCAAACAGGAGAAGCTTTATGGCAAATGTTAACCTGACACAGGCCCTCGCTACCGAATACAAGGAGCTCTTCATTACCTTGGAGGTCGATCAGAATCGGTTCGCAGAGGTCGACCACATTCTGTCCAGAGTAATGTCCAACAAGGCGCAGTACGAGGCTGTTGCTGCTGGTGTTAACGCGCCCTGGTTTTTTGTTGCGGCAATCCACAATATGGAATCCGGCCTTAGAATGGATCGCCATCTGCACAACGGTGATCCGCTGCGCGCCAGAACACGTCAGGTGCCGGCCAATCGCCCGGCGGCAGGAGAGCCGCCGTTCAGTTGGGAGGAAAGTGCTCTTGATGCGCTGCAACTGAGAAAGATAGATGCGGTTAATAGCTGGAGTCTTGAGCGAATTCTTTATGAACTTGAAGGCTACAACGGCTGGGGTTATCGCAAATACCACTCGCATGTGAAATCGCCCTATCTGTGGTCATTTTGCAATCACTATCAGCGCGGGAAATACGTCGCCGATGGCACATGGTCTGACAACGCGAGCTCCAGGCAGTGCGGTGCCGCCGTGATCATCAAGCGGCTGGAGCAACAGGGCGAGATTGCTGCGCTGTCAGTGCAGTTTAAAAAGCACGACGTACCGCTTCGGTACTCGAATCGTAAACTGCGAAGAAGCGAAGACTTGCAGCGTTTCCTGAATACTTTCCCGGGCATCTCTGTGCGCGTCGATGGCACGCCGGGGCAAAAGACATCCGATGCAGTGAATCGGGTGTTAGGGTTTCACCTGAAGGATGACCCCAGGTTCCCGGATGCGTAACACATTCCGTATTCTCACGCTTGTACTATGGCTGTGCGGCTGCGGACAGAGCAACCCTGCAGGACACCTGATACAGACGCAGTTCCTGGAAACTTCTGGACTGACAGTCATCGACAGTAGCGGGGAATCCCAGCAACTAATCGAAAATTCACTCCATGCCAGAGCGGTGGTGTCGCCCAGTGGCCAGTGGATTGCGGTGGAAGACATGAAGATGTCCGACCTGGTAGTGGTGCGGCTCTTTCGCCGCCATAACGGCCGTTACCAGGAGCTCGAGCTGCCTGAGTTAAGGCAGCATTGGATGCAACTGGCTGAGCAGGGCGGCATTCCTTTTGAGGATCTGATACGTCCGCGCGTCAACATCGATAATTTCGGCCCTTCTGAAAAAACGCTGCTGCTGCGTTTTCAAGCAGAGGCGAAACCGCGGGGCGGCGATACTTTTAGCAATGACAGTGCTGAGGAGAGTGACAATAGTATTGGCGAGGAAATTGATGACGTCTTTGCAATACCACTTGAGCGTAATGGGCAGTAGTACCAAAGCGCATGGTGGCGCAACTGAACATTACTAGCCTGTCTCACGCCATGTTCATGGCTATAAATCCATGGCCACCGCAATCGATTTGAACGCCGGCGTTTTGCTTCTGGAATCGACCTCCCTGCCGGCCAGCACATTCGCCTCTGGATAGTACGCCATAATATTGCCCGCGGGGAGATTAAACTCCAGAACCTCCAGATCGCGCATCTCACCAGACGCAGAGCGCAGCGTCACCTTCTGGCCAGGCTGCACACCGAGCCTTTCAAGATCGGCCTTACCCACATACACAACCCAACGATGCTTGGCGCCTCTGTAGCTGTCACTTTCCTCGTAGATAATAGAATTGAACTGCCCCTCACTCCGCACACTCATCAGCTGCAATGGGTAGCTGTCGCAGGTATGTTTACGCCCGCGCCATTCGTGGCTGATGAACTTCGCCTTTCCTGTCGCGGTTTTAAACGCTGGCCGGTGTAACAGGCGTTGTTGTACGTGAAACTCCTTCTTCGCAACGCCGATGTCTGCAAGACCCTGCATTCCCGGGACGATTCTGGCAATCGCCTTGCGGATGGTGTCGTGCTTTTTAAACTCCTCAAAATTCACAGCGCTTTCGGGGACCATACGGCGGGCAAGTTCGCAGAGTATCTCAACCTCTGGCTTCACGTTGTCCAAACGCGTGATACCACCGTCACTCAAACGCACATAGTTAAACATCGATTCCTGCGTGGTGGACTGCCACTCTTCGTCTCTGGCTGTCACCGGAAAAATAATCGCTTCGCTGTTATCAAGGCCATGAATGTGACCTCGATTGAGCGTGGTTGTGAGGAAGACTTTACAGTCGATGCGGTCCATCGCCTGCTCTGCCCAATGTGAATCCGGCGTGGCCTCGTACAGGTTGCCGCCCATGATCAGGGCGGCATCAATCTGGCCCTCATGCGCTTTGCTGAGGCAGGCAAGGGTATCCAGCCCTGCAGTCCGCGGCAATTTCACGCCCAACTCACGCTCCATCGCATCGAATACATGGCGCGAGAGCACGGGCTTCACACCAATGGTACCAATACCCTGCACATTACTGTGGCCGCGCAGAGGCAATAGGCCGGCGTGCGGCTTACCTATCATGCCGCGCAATATACTGAGGTTGGCAATCGCTTCTACGTTCTCTACCCCATGCCGGTGGTGGGTGATGCCCATACCCCAGGCAAACACCGCCTTGTTCGCTCTGGCATAGCGGCCCGCTACCTGCTCAATGGCCTCACGCGAAAGACCGGAACATGCGCATAAATCCTCCCAACTACTACTCTGCAGTTGCTGCTTGTATTGAGCGAAGCTCTCGGTGTGTTCATCAATAAAGGGCTGGTCAATTTGCCCCGACTCCAGTAACGCTTTCCCGATAGCGGCGAACACAGCGAGGTCGGAGCCGATATGGGGTTGCAGGTAATCACTAGCGATTACCGTACCGCCACTGATCAATGAGCGCGCACTTTTAGGTACGGCAAATCGCACCAGACCCGGCTCACGAGCGGGGTTGATGACGATAACATCACCGCCGCGCTCGCGGCAGGCCTGCAATTTATGAATAAAGCGCGGGTGATTGGAGGCGGGATTGGCGCCGATGACAAAAATCAGATCGCAGTGGTTCAGATCCTCCAGTTCAATCGTCGCGGTGCCAGTACCGATGGTGTTATGCAAGCCGACGTTGGTCGCCTGATGGCAGTAAAACGAGCAATTATTGACATTATTGGTACCGTACACGCGCGCCAGCAGGTGCAGCACAAAGCCCGCTTCATTGGATGAGCGTCCCGAGGTATAGAAAAAACTGTTATCCGGCGTGGTGGCGGCAAAGCGCTGGGCTGCCTTATCGAGCGCCCATTGCCAGTCAACCGGCGCGAAATGCTCGCTGTCCCTGGCCTTGAATAGTGGCGTATTCAAGCGCCCGAGCTTTTCCAGCTGCATCGCGCTTAGCTGCCTGAAATCGAAAAGACTGTGCTTGAATATAGCGTCGGGAATGGGCGGCTGAATATCGGTCGACTGTGCCTGCACGCTTTTATTGCATACCGAGGGGAATTCACCGCTTTCATTGGTCATGCCGCCCTGCTGACCACCCATGCCCAGCCCACATGCCTTGCATGCGTTCTTACTGGTGAGCGCCTTGGCACTGTTTAACATACCAATTTTTCTGACCGTTTTCAGTGTGTAGAGGATTTTTCGGGCTCCCCCACCCACAATGTCAGCTGGCCGCTTCACCTTGGACATACCCTACTCCGACTGCAAGTTGTTCTCTGCTAGCATGCCGCAATCCTCTCTGCCTGAATCAAAACATTGCGCGGGCTGAGCTGATGTTCACAAAATTGTGTCACCTTAACGCGGTACCCATGCTCCTCCAGATACAGCGCACAGTCCAGTACCAGCCACAATTCCAATGGCCGATTGAATATTTGCCGCAGCAGGTCCAGACGAAGGATATCCCGGTGTTTTTCTTTGGCGAGCTGCAGGTAATGCGCATAGTCGATTTGTTCTGGCAGCTGCAGCTGCCGCGAGTCGGCCGCCCAACGGCAGAAGCCAGGGAAGTCCTCTCGCAACACCGCCCTCTTGCATGACGGTACGCTTAGATACTCATCAATATTGCGAAGTTCGCGCTGCAGCGCATCAAACGCCAGTCGCCACAGGCGCTCCCTCTCCCGCATCCGCCGTTCACCGCTGCGAGCAGTCACCGTGTCCTGCACCGCCAAATGCAGCGCAGGCCGATCCAACTGCAACTGCGAGGCCGCAGCGGCACGTGACAAGGGCTGGTAATGCGCCGTCGATATCTTGTGGTAGCAGCAGGGTGACAATGCGACCACCTGCGCGGACGTTGTCGCTGCGTGTTGCAGCAGCCGATGATGCAACGCACCACAGGCGTGCAAACCGATATGCATGCTCTCGGATTCCGCGCAGGCATCAGGTAGCACTTGCATCACATTGTGCTGAAAGTACTGGATATTCCGCTGTTGCTGCAGTGCCAGCTTTTCGCCAGCAGTGACAAGAGCAGAATCCCACTCCAGACAGCTTACCGGCTGTTGCTGGCTGCGCTGCACGATACGACTCAAGTGACCTTTGCCGGCACACCAGTCCACCACTGGCAGGGCTCTGCGGGGCAGCGCGCCGGCAAACGCGAGAATTTGCTGCCATTTTCGGCCGGGTATATGGACGCTGTCGAAGCGATCGAATTGAATTTCGGCAACGGCTATCGTAGGTGGCGGATCAAACGTATAAAGCGCTGCACACAGCTGCGGCTCCAGCCGCCCAAACCAGCGCAAGCGGCGCGCCGCGCTGTCGTGTAACTGCAGCACCTCAGTGTCGCTCAGAGCGAGCAATGCGTCCTTCAGACGCGCATGGGTATGGCGCCATGGCAGATCGCCGCCGGTGAAAGGCTGCGGCCGCCACAGGCTTTGATTGGCAACAATCACACTGTCCAATTGCTCAAATGCTATTGCAAAAGCGCTGCGCACAATGACCTTCTAGCTATAAGAAAACATTACTTTCGCAATCTCAGCGCTTTTTGCCGCCTTTGGAAGCCGACTTGCCTCCCATCATTTTTGCAATCTTGCCGGTCATTTGGACACCGGGCATCATGCCCAGAAAATCTCCCTTGCCAACACCGACCCCGTTATGACGCAGGATGTTGTAAACCGCAGCATAGTGGAAATAAAAGTTGGGTAGCGCCCAGCCATTAAGGTAATCAGCACCCGTGAAACTCAGTGTGCCTATAGGTAGCTGCAACACAATCGTTTTATGCTCAGCACCCACAAACTGACTCACCTTTAGCTCCCCCAGAAAACCCAGGGTCCGCTTGATGCGCGCTTCCAGCTCGGAAAAGCTCGCTTCTGTATCTGCAAAGGGCGGTGTTTCGGCACCGGCAAGACGCGAGCAACATCCTTTGGCATGATCTGTTGCTATCTGCACCTGTCGCATCAGTGGAAACATATCGGGCGACAAGCGGGCATTCAGTAACACCGACGGATCAATTCCTCTGGTCTTGGCATCCTTAGCGGCCGCCTTCAAAATCCGGGATAGATTTTTCAGGTTGTGGACAAACACCAGCTTGGAACTCTGGTAGATCAATTCGCTCATAGTTATACAATCCTGTAAATGTTGGAAGCAAGGCGGCACCGTTATCATAATGCAGAACCGCTTCAATTGAATCATGGATTAGGGGCATACCGCACGAGGCGCTACACTACGCCTGTTTCATTCATTCGGTCAGGAGAGTAACAATGTTCAGTCATATCATGCTCGGTGCCAACGATGTAGCCGAAGCAAAAACCTTCTACGATGCGACGTTGGGAGCGCTGGGGCATGCCCCCGGGGTGATAGACGATAAAGGACGCTGCTTTTACTTCACACCAACCGGCATCTTTGCGATCACCAAGCCCATAGATAGTGAAGCAACCTCTTGTGGCAATGGCTCGACGGTTGGATTTGCAGCGGCCGACCCGGCTGCAGCAGACGCCTGGCATGCGGCGGGACTCGCCAGTGGCGGCAGCGCCTGCGAAGATCCTCCCGGTGTTCGCGAAGGCGCAGGTAATACGCTTTATCTGGCCTACCTGCGCGACCCGGCGGGCAACAAGCTGTGCGCACTACACCGCATGAAATGACCCGGCTCACGCAGCGGATGTCAACGCCGGCTAACCCGGTGGGTAGCAAGTAAACGTCAATTCCTGGCCCGCCGTTTGCGCAGACTCCCGGAGCTGCGCGCTGGTGTAGGCATTGTTCTGGGCGTCCTCATAGCGGCCTGGGGCGGTCAGGCGCAGCACGCGTCTCTGGCTCTCAATAATGCCAGCGCCCATCAACAGGCACTCTGCGCGCGGCGCCGTCACCTGCGCCCTGTCCTCCAGCAGCGTTAGCCGCTCATATGTCCAGGGGCTGTCACCTCTAAGCGTGACTTGCTGCCCTACAATAGGCGCAAAATTACTGTCTATGGCCATTACGAATCGAATGACATCGGCGCGGTTACCCGCTGCAGGCGACGGAAAATTGAATACCGGGTCTTTGAAGAAAGAGTCGAGTGTGTCTACGGCACCATCGTGCAAATAGCCGAACCCGCGCACCTGTTCGCCCATAAATGCGCCGTTACTGTTGGTACTGGAACTGCCGAACATTCCCACTTTACTGTAAGCATTGCGCATATGTGGCACCTTGAAGTCCTCGGCAATTCGCCCTCCTTCAAAAGACATTTTTCCGCCGCTACCAAACTTCTTCTGCACCGGATTCAGTTCGTGGCAGTGGTTGCAGCTGCCTATGCCCGTGATGTTATTGATATCAAAATAGATATTGCTACCCGCCTGCTGTTGCGGCGTCAGGCTATTATCAAGGTTACGGATCGGACTTGGCGGTGGCGTGAGCGCCATGGCGAAGTCAGTGAAATGTTGCATTTCCTCCTCCGACAATTCCTCCTGCCGCCCGACCAGCCCGACAAAGGCAGGGTTGAACTCCTTAAACGCAGCAGCAGCAACACTTTCCTGGCTGGAACCAACCATAGCGGGATTTTCACCGGTCTTGTCGCCACGCCAGTGTTGTGGGCCGCTGTCGACAATGCCGCGCAGCGTTTGCGTGGTCATGGGACCTTTCATGGGGTGAAACTGTGGCGTCATGATAGGGCTGTTATCGACATAGGGATTGGTATTTCTCTGCAAGCTGGCATCAGGATTACCCAGATCCCAAGCCAGGGCATCGTTGTCGGCAAAGAGATGGCAACTGGAACAGGCATTGACGCCATTGGCGGAGGTTAGCGCTGCGTCGTAGAGGAACTTTCTGCCCGCAACAACCGACTCAGGCTCCGGGTTATAAAGGGCCAGTGATGCCACTATGCGCCGCTGCTGCGTGTCGACGATAACGAGCGAGTTGTCAAAGCGCGTGTACACTGCCAGCCATTTACCGTCCGGCGAAAGCGCTAAACCGCTGGGGCCACCGCCCGGCAGGGTCAGGTAATTGGCCGCGTCCGGGGTAAAACTTTCCTGTGTGAGGTTAGCGGTGTTCAGGAAAGCCAGTTTGTTTGAGCCAAAAGCAGCAGCATAGAGTGTATTGCCGTCAGGACTTACTGCCAGCGCCGTTATCTGGCTGAGGCTTTTTTGCGACTCTGATTCGGGAACAGCGGCACCCTCGGGGCGGCTGAAATCCACATGCCTGTTCATATCGACATGTCGCACCCCAGTGTTTGTCACCACACTGATCCGCGTGTCTGCAATATGCCCGCGCACGGTGCTGGCGTCCAATCCGGGGCCTTCAAAGCGCACCTCGTTACGCGACTCCAAATTACTGACATAGAGCTCGCCACGACTGGGGTTGACGACCATATTGAACAGCCCGGTGCCCACTCCCGAGACCCGACGCCGCAGCGCGGGGATTTCGGCTGTGGCGTCGATTTCAAAGACGTCATAATCCGGCAAGCTAAATTTCACCTCCGAACTCCAGTCGACGCCGTCTTCATCGAGCCATTGATCACCCGACTGCTTAATGATCAGCCCGGTGGAGGGCGCCCCGATGCCGTCTATATTCCCGCTTGGCTGCGGCTTTTTGCCGACCACGGCCAGCGAGTCCACTACCGTAGTGCCATTGCCGGACATAAATGATGCAGCGTACACGCGCGAACCATCAGGCACCGCCGCCAGCGATCGCAGCGAGTCAGTAAACAGATTCATAATCACCAGCGGGCCACCGTTGATGTCCTCGCTGTCCAGCGCAGCACTGTCGTAGACCCATATATCGGCCCGACCGAGGCCCGGCTGCGTCAATTGATCTGGATTGAATCCGGGATGGTTCTGGCCGCGAAAAGCAGCCGCGATAAACGCCCGCTGCCCGTCTGCCCCGGCAAACACAATATCTCTGGGCTCATCGCCGACCAGCAGTGTTCGCCGCACATGCGGCTGCACACCCACAGCAACAATACTGACAGAATCCGACAGGTGATTGACCACCCACACCTCACTGTCGTCCCTGGCGGCGACAGCCACCGGCTCCAGCCCAACGCTGACACTGTCGACGAGCTGCAGCTCCTCATCCGCGAGCTCGACAATATCCAGTCTACCCGCTGGCGTATTAGTAACAAAAATCCGTTTGCCGTCGCTAGAGAACGCGAGCGGACGCACCTGACCACTTTCAAACAAAACATAGTTATCCGGGCTAATAGTAGGGCTATGGTCGCCAGGGGGATTCGGGGTCGGCGGTTGTGGTGACGTCGTCGGGGTCGGCGAACTATCAGCACCCGGAGTGCCGCTAGTTCCACCGCCGCCACCGCCACAACTGGACAATGCGAGAGAGCCAAGCAGAATGGGGCAGAGAATAAGCGACGTTTTCATAGTATACCGGGGCGCTAGCCAGGTCGTTTGACGGATTCACAGAGACCGCTGCGCAGTCGCCCCTGGAGCCTTTGGCGTAAGTATGCCTTTTTGGGTAATTAATTGTCAGCTGGCACCGTCTGCACTTTGCGGCCCAGGCAGCACATGGCTGTTCGCAATGGCCGGTGCGACAGGAAAGCTGGGAGCGTGATAGTCGCAAGCAGCAACAGGGGCGACGTCTGAGTCCTGTACTTTATGCAGTCCAAGGCTATACAGTGATCCTTCCAGCGCATCAGAAATCGGGAATAATCCAACATGCGTAACCCACTGAATCGCCGCAGGTTCCTGCAATTTGCGGCACTTTCAACGACCAGTACCTGGCTTGCTTCCTGCACGGGTGAAGATCCCGGCGCGCGCTACACCGAAGCGGACATTACACAGTTAGCGCAGCAACGCCTGGATGAGGGCACAGCCAGCGGACACGGTCCCTTTGGCCCACTGCAATTCAAGGGATATCGAGGCCTTGCAGAACTGCCCTGGTTTGAACTTGATACCAGGGGTGAGTTGCGCCTCGTGGCGCTCGACCTGCCAAAAGCCATCGATATACACTGCCACCTGGGGATGTCCCTGTTACTGGCTCCCGAGGTGGATTTACAGCAGCGCACCGGCCGGGTGAGACATCTACTCGATTGCGATGCCACCACGCCGGGCTGCGACCTTGATCTGGATGTTTACATCAACCGCAACTTCAGCGACGAGGCGCTGGATGCGTTGTGGTGGGGTTCAGCTGCACAGGGCCTGTGGGGCAGTGCTAGCGCCAAAACACAGACCATACCCAACCTATTGCACGAGATGGACGCCTGCGGCATCGAACGCGCCAGCATCATGCCGATTGCCTTTGATCTGCCCTTTGGCGACGACCTGACGGAACGCTGGATCAAGGCAATTAATCTGGCCGGCGCGAGGCAGCGACTGATACTCGGCTGTTCAGTGCACCCGCAGGACCCGGCGCGTTTTTCCCGCTTGCAAGCCTACGCTGACGCAGGCGCCCGCATTATCAAGTTCCACCCGACGATGCAGCGCGCCTACCCCGATTCCAACGCGATGATGGAACTGTACGAGGCCTGCGCAAGGCTGGGGCTCATCGTCTTCTTCCACTGCGGTCGCGCGGGCATTGAGCCTGAATTGACCCATCGCTATGCCCTGCCTCGCCATTATGAGGCGGCACTAAAGACCTTCCCCAAGCTGCAATTCGTGCTCGGACATTCAGGCGCCCGCGATGTGGCCGAGGCCCTGCCTCTGGCACAGCGCTACGACAATGTATGGCTGGATATGCACGGGCAGGGCGTGACCACACTGAACGATATGCTCGCGCGCACCGGTGGAGAGCGTATGCTGTTTGGCAGCGATTGGCCGTTTTATCATGTCGCGGCCAGTCTGGCTAAATTGTTAATCATCACCGAGGATAGGCCCGATCGACGCTATGCCCTGCTGCGCGGCAATGCAGAGCGACTGCTGTCTCTAAGCCGAGTGTAACCCCAGGGTGTCATCGGGGCCTGCTGAAATCAGGTAGAATAGGGGTACGCATAGGCCGCTGGCGAGCACAAGCAACACTGCTTACTAGCCACCTGACGTCTGAGTGCGTCGCCACACAGAGAGATGACAATGGAGTTCGATCCCTTCGTTCTTGCTCGCATCCAGTTTGCGGCCAATATCAGTTTCCATATTCTGTTTCCCGGAATCACGATCGGGCTAGCGTGGGTGTTGTTGTATTTTCGCGTGCGTTTCACGTTGTCCGACGACCGCGCTTGGGAGTATGCCTATTACTTCTGGGTGAAAATTTTCGCACTTACCTTTGCTCTCGGCGTGGTTTCGGGCATCACTATGAGCTTTCAATTCGGCACCAACTGGCCGGGCTTTATGGAACGGGCGGGGAATATTGCCGGCCCACTGCTGGGCTACGAGGTGCTAACGGCCTTCTTTCTGGAGGCGTCCTTCCTCGGCATCATGCTGTTCGGTAAAAGTCGCGTCTCCAATCGCATCCATTTGTTTGCGACAGCGATGGTCGCCATCGGTACGTCCATATCCGGCTTCTGGATACTGGCGCTCAATTCATGGATGCAGACGCCTGCAGGTTTCACCATTGAGAATGGCGTGTTCTTTGCGGAAGACTGGCTACAGATCATCTTCAACCCGTCTTTTCCCTACCGGTTCGCGCACATGATGACCGCATGCTTTCTCACCAGCGCATTCCTGATCGCCGGCGTCAGTGCATGGCGCGCGCGGCGCGGCGTGGACGGCCCCGCCACCGTGATGGTTATGAAAACGGGGGTTTTTATGGCCGCCATTCTAATACCCGTGCAAATAGTCCTGGGCGATCTGCACGGCTTGAACACGCTGGAACATCAACCGGCCAAGATTGCGGCCATGGAAGCGGTGTGGGAAACGGAACGCGGTGCAGCCTTCACAGTGTTCGGCTTCCCCGATGAAGAAGAACGCACCACTCATTTCGCGCTGCAGATACCCAAAGCGGGCAGCCTCATCCTCACTCACAGCCTCGATGGCGAGGTCAAAGGCCTCAACGAGTTCGAGGGCGAACACCCGCCGGTGGCCATCGTGTTCTGGTCGTTCCGCGTCATGCTGGGCATGGGCGCCCTGATGTTGTTGGTGTCGTGGTGGAGCGCGCTGCAGTTTCTGCGCGGCCGCACTATTAGCAACACCTTATTGCTGGTGTTATCTGCCATGACATTTTCCGGCTGGATAGCAACACTGGCGGGCTGGTATGTCACCGAGATTGGTCGCCAACCATGGATCGTCTACGGACTTGTTAAATCGGCGGATGTGGTGGCGGATCATTCCAGCGCGACTCTGACAGGCACGCTGTTGGGCTATATTGGCCTCTACACATTCCTCCTCATCTCCTATATCCAGGCCCTGCGTTATCTGGCCTCTAAACCCGCACAGTCTTTATCATTGGAGCCCGGTTATAAGCGCACTGCCCGCGTAGGGGAGACCCTCTAGTGGAAACATTCCTGCCCGTCTTTTTCGTCGCCGCGATGGGGCTTGCGCTATTGTTGTATGTGGTTCTAGACGGTTTTGATCTGGGCGTGGGAATACTGCTACCACTCGCCGACGAAACCGAAAAAGACACTATGATTGCCTCTATCGGACCGTTCTGGGATGCCAATGAAACATGGATCGTACTGGGTATCGGTATTCTACTGATCGCCTTCCCCCAAGCTTACGGGATCGTACTTACAGAATTGTACATCCCGGTGACAATTATGCTGTTTGGCCTGATCTTGCGAGGCGTTGCCTTTGACTTCCGGGTTAAGGCTGGCGACGGGCGCAAAAAGCTCTGGAATCGCGCGTTCTTTTTCGGCTCCCTGACGGCCGCATCGTCGCAGGGCTGGATGTTGGGGGCTTATATCACCGGCCTTCAATCATCGCTTACCAGCTGGTTGTTCGCCGCATTAATCGCCATGACGCTACCGTCATTGTATATCATGCTAGGCGCGAGCTGGTTGCTGATAAAGACCGAGGGCGCACTGTTCGATAAAGCCGTACGATGGGGGCGGGTCGCCCTCCCACCGATGGGTTTTGCGCTGCTACTGGTAAGCATTGCCACACCCATCGTGAGCAGCGAGATTGCGAGCCGCTGGTTTACGTTGCCCAATGCCATCGGACTAATGCCAATACCGGTTACCTGTCTTGTTGCCTATTTTGCTGTGTACCGCTTGTTGCGCCGACCCGAGTATTTGCGCAATGGCACCAACTGGGTGGTCTATGCTCTGCTTATACTTATTTGCCTGATGGCGGCACTGGGGCTCGCCTACAGTATCTATCCGGATATCGTCATCGGGAGAATGGACTTGTATGAGGCGGCAGCGGCGACCAACTCCCTGCAGTTTATTTTCTACGGCGTAGCGGTGACGTTGCCGGTGATATTGTTTTATTCAGCCTATGTGTTCTGGGTGTTCCGCGGCAAAGCCACCAACTTGAGCTATGAATAGAGCCGGGGGAAATGGCACTGCTTTGAGCTGCGGGAGCGGCGCCAAACCGAGTTAAGCTTTTCGGGACACGCTGAAAATACCTACCCCTAAACCGCGGCAGATATGATCCCCTGCTCAATACGCTCGAAACTTTGCTTCAAATTCTGTGGAGCGGCTGTCCATCAGTGCTTTTATCGACCTGACTTCCTCCATATAACGCATTGCTGCAGCGCTAAGGGTGCGTCCGGCCAGGTAAATAAATCCCGCTTTCATTTGCAAAGGTACCGGCTCTGTCCGTATCAGCGTCAGGCTGCCGCTGTTCAACTCTGGTTCAACTTGCAGTATTGGCGCGCAAGCCACGGCATTGGACGAAAAGAGCACGCGCTTGGTCGCGGAAAATGTCGTCACTTCAACTCGCGGGCCAAAGACACCTGTGTCTCGGTTGATTGACCCCGATGGCCCCGGATGGGTTATAAAGCTGGCCATTCTAGCGGGTACGCTGTTTGCAACCAGCGGATAAGAACGAACCTCGCTCAGGGCTACGTGGCTGCGGTTCGCGAGCGGGTGGTCTCTTCTGCAAACGTAAAAAAGTGGATCGTCAATCAACAGTTCAGTATCAAATCTGGGATCATCATCAATGCTGCCAATATCGGCAACGGCGATATCTGCGTTGCGCGTCAACAGACTATCCGGAATTTCACTCCAATCCATCTCCGAGATTTGATAGGACAGCTCAGGGTACTGCCCAATTAGCCGGGCCAGGGCTTCCGGTACCAGATACTCTCCTGGGTAAGGCCCTGTCGCTATGGAGAGCGACCCCAGTGTAAGCCCCAGCGTGGCCCCCACTTCTTGCTCCAGCTCACTGGACTTCACCAGCAACTGACGCGCTTTCTCCAGAAACACCAGCCCAGCCCCGGTTGGCTCGACGCCTGTGCTCAAGCGGTCGAATAACTGGCCGCCGAGAATCGCTTCCAGACATTTAATACTCCGTGTTAACGCAGGTTGGCTGATACACAGTTCCACAGCTGCTTCACGAAAATTCCGGTGGCGCGCCAAAACTTCTGCGTGCTCAATTTGTCTCAGAGTAAACCTCATAACCAAAGGTTATCACTGGTTGATTAAAGATGCATTGGCAATATCGCTAGTCCTCGTTCTAAAGTGAGTCTCTTTTTTGCCAACAACATACTGAGTCGATGAGGTTTTTTGCTTGTTTTTTAATGGGAAGAATCTGCTGCGACTTTCAGTGTACTATTCGGTGAAGAGCAACTGCGCCTGGCGTTATTGTTTTAGACCCTAAAATTATAAAATGTATTTCTAGTTAAATCTTTTTACGTTCAGGAGAGCCGCATGTTAAGAAAAACACTAATAGCGCTTTATTCATTGGCTATATCGGCATTGGCGTTAAGCACTTCTGTCGTGGCGGCAGACAAACCGAATATTCTTGTTCTCTGGGGCGATGATATTGGCGTCTGGAATACCAGTGCCTACAATCGGGGTGGAATGGGCTATAAAACGCCCAATATTGACTCCATTGCGGATGAGGGCGCCTTATTCACAGATATGTATGCGCAACAGTCTTGCACTGCTGGCCGTGCGTCATTCATTCTGGGCCAGCAGCCGTTCCGCACAGGTTTGTTGACCATCGGCATGCCGGGCAGTGATCAAGGCATTCCCGACTGGGCCCCCACTATTGCTGACCTGTTGAGAGAGCAGGGTTATGCGACCGGACAATTTGGCAAAAACCACTTAGGTGACCAGGACAAGCACCTGCCCACCAATCACGGTTTTGATGAATTTTTTGGCAACCTCTACCACCTGAACGCGGAAGAAGAGCCTGAAACATACTACTATCCGAAAGATCCGGAATTTCACAAAAAGTTCGGACCACGCGGTGTGATTCATTCATTTGCAGATGGCAAAATTGAAGACACTGGTCCCTTGTCTAGAAAGCGTATGGAAACGGTTGATTCCGAGTTCGGTGGGGCTGCTAAAAAGTTTATGGCCGCCGCAGTTGAAGCGGATAAGCCGTTCTTCGTATGGATGAACTTCACCCGTATGCACGTGTGGACACGCTTGCAGGAAAAATACCAGGGTATTACCGGGATCGGCCTCTATGCTGACGGTATGGTAGAGCTCGATGACATGGTAGGCAGTTTCCTTGAAGAGCTCAAAACTCTTGGCGTGGACGACAACACTATTGTCATTTTCTCGACCGATAATGGAGCGGAGAAATTTACCTAGCCCGATGGTGGCGCAACACCCTACTACGGAGAAAAGGGCACAACCTGGGAAGGCGGAATGAGAGTGCCACAAATGGTCAAATGGCCCGGCACCATCAAACCGCGCACTATAATTAACGATATTATGAGCCAGGAAGACTGGATGCCGACGTTGCTGGCCGCGGCTGGCGTTCCTGATGTGAAAGAAAAACTGGCATCAAAAGACGGTTATCAAGCTAACGGCAAGAAGTTCCGCGTGCACCTCGATGGCTACAACTTCAAGCCGTATTTCGAAGGCACTGAGGAAAAAGGACCCCGAAGGGAAATCATGTACTTTGCGGCCAGCGGCATGCTCAACGCGATACGGGTAGACGACTGGAAAGTCTCATTTGCTATCGAAAGAGGTGCGATCAACGAGGCGTATAGAGAAACGCCGGCGTGGCCAGTGATCACTAACCTGCGAGCTGACCCCTTTGAAAGCGCCTCACGCGATTCTGGTATGTATGTGCGGTGGTACGCTGACAACATGTGGTTGATGGTTCCTGCGCAAGGTTTTGTGCAAAAGTTCTTCAGCACGATCGAAGACTACCCGTTTCAGCCTGGCGGCTCTTTAAGTGCCAGCAATATTGGTTACGGCACGTTGGAAACGCAGAAAGCGATGGGTGGCCTGAAGACGTTGATGGATAGGTCGATTAGAAACTAGGTTCCCAGACAACAATAGTCCGTGTTTGATATTTCAATACGGACTTTTTTGTTTTAATCCTGTTGAAAATCGCAGCCTAAATTAGTCGCCTTTGAGATGTTAGCGGGCCATTTCTGAAGCACCCTCCAAGCAAGGCGTTTAGACCGCGGCAATCGCACCTGATTTTACGATGACGTGAAGACCTGCTTTCGACTCGGGGAAGGCACGTCCGGAACATCTAAATTATTTTTTCAACCGAAAGATATTCTGCATAGAGCACGATCTATTCATTCAACTTATTTCACCAAGGAATAGCACATGAAGATTCTAAGACGTTTCCTTACGGTGTTAACGCTCAGCCTCACCTTTATATTTGCTGGCATGGCGATGGCTGAAACTACTGATCCGCTGCCATCCTGGAATGAGGGCAAATCAAAGCAGTCCATCATGGAGTTCATGGCGAAAGTGACGACAAAGGGATCTACTGATTACATATCCATTCCTGAGCGCATTGCCACCTTCGACAACGATGGTAACCTCTGGGCTGAACAGCCCATGTATTTCCAACTGTTCTTCGCTATCGACCGCGTTAACACTCTCGCTCCGCAACACCCGGAATGGAAAACGCAGGAGCCTTTCGCTTCACTGCTTAAAGGAGACGTCAATAACGCTTTGGCTGGCGGCATGAAATCGGTGGGCGAAATCATCATGGCGAGCCACGCGGGCATGAGCACAGACGAGTTTGAAGAGATCGTGACTGAATGGGTCGCCACCGCCCGGCATCCAGTCACCAAGCGACTCTATACGGAGATGGTTTATCAACCCATGCTGGAACTGCTTGACTACTTGCGCGCCAACGACTTCAAGACCTTCATTGTCTCCGGCGGCGGTATCGAGTTCATGCGCCCCTGGACGGAACACGTTTATGGCATACCACCTGAACAGGTTGTCGGTAGCAGCATCAAAGTCGAATTCGAGATGCGTGACGGAGCGCCGATCTTGATGCGCCAGCCCGGATTAAATTTTGTAGACGACAAGGAAGGCAAGCCCGTAGGGATCAACTCACATATCGGCCGACGCCCTGTCATTGCATCCGGCAACTCGGACGGCGACTTGCAAATGCTGCAATACACTGCCGCGGGTGACGGTCCAAGCTTAATGCTCTATCTTCACCATACGGATGCAGAGCGAGAGTGGGCCTACGACCGAGACTCCCATATTGGCAAGCTCGACAAGGGCCTCGATGAAGCGAGGGAAAAAGGCTGGACCGTTATCGATATGAAGCAGGACTGGAAAGTCATTTACCCGCCGAGCGACAGTCAGTAATACTGAGTGTCGCTTGAGAACGTATATCGCGCACAAATAGCGTCATGCTCTACATACGCTTCTAACAACGAAATTCAGCGACCAGAGACTCAATGGATGCCAGCAGCATGAAGTCAGATTTAATCCTAAACAACAGGGCGACACCCCCGCACTTTCGAGCATTCATCTTATCCTTCTTTCTTCTGTTCGTTTCTGCCTGCACAACGACATACCCAGTCAATCCGCCCCTCACGAAAATTGAACATGATGGCGACAGCTACACTATCCAGAACAGCAGGCGTGATATCGGCAACAGGAACGAGGCGCTGGTGCTACTGGCTTTCTCGGGGGGAGGAACCCGGGCCGCCGCTTTCTTCTATGGCGTATTAGAGGAGTTGTCTGAAACAAGCATAGGCGATGCAGATAATTCAAACTACATCTCGGATGAAATTGATGTCATTACCGCGGTCTCTGGCGGCAGCTTCACTGCGGCCTATTTCGGCTTGTACGGTGACCGTATCTTTGAAGACTACGAACAGAAGTTTTTGCGCAGGAATGTACAGGAGTACGGTGACAACGCCCCCCCGAACCAATCTGGTGAAGAATGCCAAGGTGTAGCCTTCCACTTCGTCGAAGTGAACTTCAGCTCACATCCCGACCCGGAAGAGCAGGATTATCTAAAGCAGCTGCCCACTTCGTTTGTACTGAACGACGAAGCGGTTGATCGCCTGATCGCAGCCGGAAGACTGGTGTTACGCAGCAATGAGGAATATCAGCAATTATTGGCTGGAGCAAACTGATACAGCGCGCGTCATGGCGGCACCTGCGGCGATCATGAGTACATCAAAAATCAAATGCCCGCTGTTCATTAATCATCTGCTCCGCTGGTTTGGATAACTGTTGCAACTTCCGCTCGGCCAACCCCGACAGTGTTAATCCCAGTAGCCTTACGCCAGTCTCAACCGGCAGTAACTGAGCCAGCAATTCCCGGCCCATGCCGCCAAACTGGGTTTTCTGTGTAAGGTAGTCGGTGCAGGATTTACTGCGCGTAATCTGGCGAAAATCTGCATACTTCACTTTCAGCGTCACCGTGCGACCCCTCACAGCGTTTTTTTCTATCCGCAGCCAGGTGCTATCGATAATGTGCTCCAAAGCATCGCGCAACTCGTCGTTGGCGGTAAGGTCTTCGCTGTAGGTTTGTTCACGCCCCACCGACTTACGAGTTCGGTTGGGTTTCACACTTCGATGGTCAACACCGCGCGCCGCATGGTAGAGGTACTCGGCAGACTTGCCAAAGTGCCCAGTCATAAAATCCATAGTCTTATCACGCAGGTCAGCGCCAACTTTAATCCCCAGCCCCTCCATACGCTCTGCCGTCTTTGGTCCCACGCCGTAGAACCTGCGTACCGGCAAAGTAGCAACAAAGTCGGCGCCTTCGTGTGGGCGGATAACAAAGATCCCATCAGGCTTGTTCTGGTCCGAGGCCACCTTAGCCAGAAACTTGTTGTAGCTCACGCCTGCGCTGGCGGTTAGGCCCGTTTCGTCGCGGATCGCGAGCCTGATCAGTTGCGCGATACCAACAGCACTGCCGACCCGCTGCTTGTCGTCAGTAACATCAAGGTAGGCTTCATCCAAGGAAAGCGGCTCCACCAGATCGCTGTAACGCGAGAATATCTGCCGAATCTGCTGGGATACAACGTGATAGACCTCAAAGCGTGGCGGCACAAACAACAGCGCCGGGCAACGTCTCGCAGCCGTGACTGAAGGCATGGCCGAGCGCACACCGAATTGCCGCGCCTCATAGCTTGCGGCCGCCACTACTCCGCGCTTGGCGGAGCCTCCCACCGCCACTGGCTTGCCGCGCAGCATGGGGTTATCGCGTTGTTCTACGCTGGCGAAGAAAGCGTCCATATCGACATGGATGATTTTCCGCGCTGGGTTTTCACTGGAGTCTGTCATAACGGAATAGTAAATTCAGTAGTTCGGGACGACAACACCTCGGGAAGACCCTGCAGCGTGATTCACTTGATGAGCGGATGGCCCCACACGACTCGTTGCTCCTCGCTAGGCACTGGACGGCGCGCCAAGCTGAACACTCACGTATTGCTGTGCGGGAAACAACGCCGGACCAAATTGGTTGTAGATGGCTACGTCCGCTGCATCGCGACCATAGCCGATAGCCACATAACCCCCGGGCACTCCGTGCTGCGTCGCATCAAACGAGTACCACCGACCACCGACATACGCTTCGAACCAAGCGTGGAGATCCATAGGCTGCAGACCGTACAGATAGCCTACGACCATGCGGGCAGGAATGCTGAGGCTGCGACACAGGGCAATACCCAGATGGGACAGGTCCCGGCAAACACCCCACCGCCGTGCATTGACGTCAATGGCGGAAACATGAACGTCACCAGCATAGGGGTCGAATCGAATGTTGCCGCGCAACCAGGCCTCGATGGCAGCGACCTGATTGTAACCGGGGAACTGACCTGCGGTAATTTCGGTCGCCATCTGCCCAAACCGATCAGATTCACAAAAGCGGCTGGGTAGCAGATAGCAGAACATCGCGTCGGGCAAATTCTGTATTTCGACGAAAGGCGCATTGGGCGCCTGATCCAATGTATCGGGAATCATCACCTCCGCAGCAGTGTGCACCTCGAAGATGCCCGCCGGTGCGACCAGTCGCTGGCACAAATTGCCGTAACCGTCTGTGAATTCAATCACCGGCACACTGGGATTGAACCGGTACTGCTCGCTCGCAACCCACTGCTGTGCCCCACTGCGCGAGCGCAGCATCATAACCAAGGGTGTTGGCAGCTCAATTTCGAACACAAGATCACAGCTGGTATGTAACCACATTAATACTTTCCTTCCGAAACGTCGCAGGAACAGTATGCACTATCACGTGTTACGAACAGTCGTCTCAACCGGCATTTTCTCGCAGATCGCGCTCAGGGCTTCTCTTTCGCTTTGGCGAAGGCCGCTGCAAAGGCGCCTTCAGGGGCTCTGTCCCTGGAGCGTGACGATGCCGCCTTGCTCTCACCTGACCGGGATGAACGCTCATCGGGTCTGGCGCGGCTTGGTCGGGCACCCTCTTTGGAAGAACGATCCTGCGCGCTATCCGTCAGGCGCATACTGAGCGCTATGCGCTGCCTAGCGACATCGATCTCCATGACCTTTACCTTGATGATATCGCCTGCCTTGGCCGCCTCGCGGGGATCCTTGATGAACTTATCCGACATCGCTGAGATGTGCACCAACCCATCCTGATGCACGCCGATATCCACGAAGGCACCAAAACTGGTGACATTGGTCACGGTACCTTCAAGAATCATGTCGAGATTCAGATCGGTTATTTTCTCCACACCGTCCTGCAACCTGGCCGTCTTGAACTCTGGACGTGGGTCGCGACCGGGTTTTTCCAGCTCTCTCAGAATATCGGTCACGGTAGGCAGCCCGACGGAGGCTGTCACATATTCAGCGGGCTTGATACTGCGCAAAAAGGTACTGTCACCAATCAGGCTGTGCACCTGTCGCTGGGTTGATGCGGCAATCGTCTCTACCACCGCATAAGATTCCGGGTGCACGGCGGAGGCATCGAGCGGGTTACTGCCATTCATAACCCGCAGAAAGCCCGCTGCCTGCTGATAGGTTTTCTCACCCATACCGCTCACCTTGAGCAGGGTTTTTCTGTCCAGAAATCGTCCCTTATCATCGCGCAGCGCCACAATATTGTCAGCAATGCGCTGACTCAACCCCGACACTCGGGTGAGTAACGGTGCAGAAGCGGTGTTCAGGTCGACACCGACGGCGTTCACACAGTCTTCTACTACCGCGTTCAGTTGCCGCCCCAGTTGTACCTGGCTGACATCGTGCTGGTACTGGCCTACGCCAATGGATTTCGGGTCGATCTTGACCAGCTCTGCCAGAGGATCCTGTAAGCGCCGGGCAATGGACACAGCACCGCGTATGGTGACATCCAGATCAGGAAACTCGCGCGCGGCAAATTCGGATGCTGAATAGATTGAGGCACCCGCCTCATTGACCATCACTTTGCGCACATCCAGCTCTGGGTGTGCGGCAAGCAAGTCACCGACAAATCGGTCGGTCTCGCGGCTGCCAGTCCCGTTGCCGATGCTAATCAAGCTGATACCGTGCTTTTTGATCATCGCCAAGAGCAGCGCAGCGGCTTCTCGCGTCTTGTTGTGTGGCGGCGTGGGGAAAATAGCGCCGTGATCCAGCACTTTCCCGGTGGCGTCCACTACCGCCACTTTGACACCGGTACGCAGACCGGGGTCGAGGCCAATAGTCGCTTTAGGGCCGGCCGGCGCTGCCAGCAGCAAGTCCTTGAGATTGCTACCAAAAACCTTGATCGCTTCCAGCTCGGCGCGCTCGCGCAACTGCGTGAGCAAGTCCGATTGCAGGTGTGTCAGCAGTTTGACGCGCCAGGTCCAGCGCACGACTTCTCGCAGCCATTTATCCGCCGCACGGCCCTTGTCCTGAATTTGCCAGCGGGAGGCGATCATTGCCTCACAGGGATGCGCGTCCAGCGGCGATTCCTCGGCCGACAATCGCAAATCGAGCATCAGCACACCTTCACTGCGACCGCGAAACATCGCTAATGCGCGGTGGGACGGTACGGTCTTGTAGGCTTCGGTATGCTCAAAGTAATCGCTGAACTTAGCGCCCTCCTGCTCTTTGCCTGCCACCAGCCGTGCCGCCAACAAGCTCTGCGCCTGCAGAAAATCGCGCAAGCTGGCCAGCAGATCGGCATCTTCAGCAAAGCGCTCCATAAGGATTTGTTTGGCGCCATCGAGGGCTGCCTTGGCGTCGGCAAAACCCGCGTCCGCATCAAGGTAATCGGCAGAGGCGGTGTCCGGGTCCAGCGTTGGGTCCTGAAACAGCGCATCTGCCAGTGGTTCCAGACCTGCCTCGCGGGCAATCATCGCCTTGGTGCGACGTTTGAGCTTGTAAGGCAGGTACAGATCTTCCAATCGACTCTTGGTATCGGCGCTGCGCATTGATTCTTCCAGTGCCGCCGTCAGTTTTCCCTGCTCTGACACACTGGCGATGATGGTTTCGCGGCGTTCTTCCATCTCGCGCAGATAGCGCAGCCGTTCTTCCAGTTGCCGCATCTGGGTATCATCCAGCCCGCCGGTAACCTCCTTGCGATAGCGCGAGATAAAAGGCACCGTGGCGCCCTCATCCAACAGGGCCACCGCCGCGATAACTTGTTTTTCGTGTACGGCGAGTTCTTCCGCCAAACGCATGGAAATGGATTGCTTCATGGAAGAAATTTCCTGGGACAATAACCGGGGGGCTTACTTTACTCGTGCTATCGAGGGATGGCGGTGGCATCCCCCAAAAGCAGCGATCATTGGATTAACGTCGAATAAGGCGGGCGGATCGAGCCGTGTGAAAACGGTAGGCTCGCACTAACATCGCCGCACAGCCGCTGTTAAGCGGCTGCAGCTTCCTGTTCTTCTTCAGCTTCAGCCGTATCGAATTCTGCAAGCTTGGCTTCCAGCTCTTTCACCTTGGCTTGCAACTCGGCGTTTTCGGCCTTGGATTTACTCAGGGATTTCTGCATCAACGCATTAGCGGAGGTTTTTTCTACTAACTTTTTCTTATTGGCGTCGAGATTCTTCTTCATCGCGGCCGCGTCGTACTGCTTCAGCGTCTTCACTTCGGCGCGCTCGTCGCCCAGATTCTTCTGCAGCTCCTTGATGCGCTTCTTCTGTGAGGCGACTTCTTCAGTCAGTTTGTCGCAGCGATTGGTGAGTTCCCGGCTGAGCTGCTCTACCCGCTTATTGGCAGATACTTCTGCCGAGTGAGCGGTCAATTGCGTCAGTTGCTTTGCGATAACAGCTTGCTGTTCGTCGTGCTTTTTGACGAGCTGTTCAATTTCAGCTGATTTTGTGTCTAGTTGTGTTTGGTATTGGTTTCTGAGGTTGTCTTCAAGTTCGATGATTTTTTCCAGTTTTTGTGCGGTTAGCATTCAGTCTGTCCTGCGAGGTTGTCAGTTAGGGAGGGTTATAAATACGGTTCGGTCAAAAAGTGAGCGATAGTATACCCTAAAATGCGTCGAGTTTGGAGCGTTCATTGATTATGGTAGATTAGTCAATTTGACGCCGGTAAAGCGCGAAACGAGGAGAGTGCGGCCTGCGCTCACCCGTCGGGACTAAAACAAGGCCCGGCGCTGCACGGAGCCGGTCGGACTCAAGATTACGGTACCGCACTCCTTCTCCGCGCGATCTCTGGCATGCCACATTTGCCCGGGCTATGATGGATTCACCGAGTCCGCCCGAATGCTTCTGGCATAGTCCAGACTCTACCTTTTAACGTATCCTGTGCTAGCCTCACAAGAATCAGCCTGGTACACACCATGACAGACAAAAAAGACCCCCGAAATAGCCGCGCTGCAAAAGAACTGGACGTATCCACCGCCGCTGCGGACGACTACCAACAATGGCAAGCACTGGCCGAAGCCTATGATCGCCTCACCGGCGGCGATACCTGGCGCGCAAAATCCGCATCCGCGCTCTATGATGACGCCAGTATCAATACCCGGCTGCAACGCCTGCGCACGCTGCGCCGGCGCGGTGACGATCAGGGGCTACTGTTCGCGCTCAACGAGGGCATCCACGGCAATATGGCCGGAATGGGTAATCCGAAACTGTATCAAAAGGCCCGGTCCGGTACCAAAATCCTGATCAGCGAGTACATCGACGAAATCTGTGACGCTCTTGCCTATCTTTCACCGCGACGCTTCAAAGGTATTTCCTGGGCGGACCGTATCGAGTTCTTTCAGACCGCCAGTCACTGCTACGGCCGTTCAGCACTGATGTTGAGCGGCGGGGGTACGCTGGGATATTTTCACTTTGGGGTACTCAAAGCTCTGATTGAACAAAAATTGTGCCCGGTAGTGATTTCTGGTGCCAGTGCCGGATCCTTTGTCGCCGCTATTGTCGGCGCACGCAGTGACCAGGAATTCCTGGCACTGTTCGATGACAATTACCTCGCTCGCTCGCTCACCGAAAACAGCGACAACCTCAAAATCGGCTTCGGCATGAGCAAGCAGATCGACATGAAGTCCATCAAGCGGGCGATGGCCAAACTGATACCGGACATGACCTTCAAGGAGGCCTACGAGAAAACCGGACGCAGTATCAACATCTCGATTTCGCCTGCGCAACCGCGACAGCAGTCACGCCTGCTCAACCATATCGCGTCACCCAATGTCACGTTGCGGTCAGCGGTGCTGGCCTCTACGGCGCTGCCCGGCGTGTTCCAGCCCGTGCAGTTAGAGGCGCGCAATGTGCATGGGGAAATCAAACCCTACCTGCCCTCGCGCCGCTGGATCGACGGGTCATTTTCGCAGGATCTGCCGGCCAAACGGCTGGCGAGACTGTATGGGGTCAATCATTTTGTTGTCTCGCAGGTCATGCCGGGGCTGGGCCGCGAGCCGGTTGGGAGACCCGGGCTGCGCAAGATACTCTCAGATGCCTCGGTGGCGGCCACCAAGCAAATGCTGCGGGGATACCTCGATGTTTTTCAGCGTTACGGCAAGATCGGCCCGCAGCTGGGTACCGCCATGAATGCTGTCAATGCACTGCTGGAACAGCAGTATACCGGCGACATCAATATCTCCCCCGGCTATGGGCTGTCCAGCCTCGGCAAACTGTTGAAGATGCTGTCGGAAGACGAAATGGCTGAGCTGATCAAAGCGGGCGAACGGGCGACCTGGCCCAAAATCCCTATTATCGACACAACGACACGTATTGGCCGCACCCTGGACACTATTCTGCACGCCTTTGAAATCGATCAGGCGCACTGGCTGCGCACCGCACCGCAAACCGATGCGGCGCTGGCCGCGAAAGTGGTGCGCAGTGCGAAAGGGCGCGGCGCGGCAAAAGCCAAGCGCAGTAAGCGCGTTTCATCAATTATCGCCCGTAAAGCGGGAGGTAAAACGCAGGGCAAGAAGGCCGCAGCCTGATCGAGATCACTCAGGTGATTCTTGCGCCCGTCAATTGACAGGCGCAGTGCTCAGACCCTCCTCGAATCAGCCCTCACCAGCCGGCGGAATAAATTCCAGCACCTGCTGGAACGTGGGCCGATTGGTAGAGCGGAACGTGTTGTTGATAAGACCCGGAGCAAAGCCAGATCTGGCGCCTTCACGGAGCCACGTAGTTGGGTCGTCACCACGTTCTGCCGCAAGTTTCTGGGCCACTTCATCAACGATCTGCCACAGGGAATCCCTGCAAGCTTCCAGGTCGCCACCCCCGCAGTAGCTCAAGTTGAATGGCCCTTCTACTGGCTTGCCCAGGAGCGTACGCAGGTCTTTGTCGACAAGACTCGCGCCGGAGGTGCTGCCAAGGCTCACTCTGCTGTTCAAGGCGCCGATAGAACTGCCGAAAACCGGACGCATCACTGTCTCGGCCAGAGGCCTGAAAAGCGCATCCATGATCGTTGCGCCGGCTTCCTCATACATGCCGTCGTCGTCAGCATCCAGTCGCGGCGCGTCCATGGCTACCCAAGCGTCCATTATGTCGACGACCTGTCCCGCCAACGGAGTAGGAGCCTCAGAGCCCCGCAGCACTTCACTAATCACCGGCCATACCGGTGAGAGCACGTCTTCCGTGGCAGATCGGTTCATTACGCCCACCACACCCGCCAGATCGACCTTGTCGGGAAACTGATCAAACAATTCGACCCGATGTATCGAGCCATAGAACTCTCCATCACCGTGCATGAAGCCTGGAGCCGATTGGTTGTTCCAGTTGAGCAGCCGCCCTGAAGGGCCTTCTGCTGCGTGCGGGTGCTCGGCCTCGGTCAGGAAGCCCCGCCATTCATACTCCCCGGTACCCCAGGTGGGCAGGCGGCGGTCCAGGCCAGGTGCGCGCACCGGGAGATAGCCGGAGGAGAAAAAGGCGACATTGTCACGCGACATATAGCCCCAGTTAAACGTAAAGCCGAAGTTGTTGGCCGATTCCCAGAATTTTTCCGGCGTGGTCGCCTCACCCTCGGTCATAAGCTTGAGGGCCGCCAGATTCAGGCCATCGCGCCCGAACGTCGAGCGCTTGCGCGTGAGTGCTATAGGCATACCATTGGAGGTCGCTGTGCCAATCATCGGCCCGTGGACCGACACCGGATAACGCAGCGGAACGCCTTGCAATGTACCCGCATCGAACATCTCGAAAGCAATGCACTCGTCCTGGTAAATATAGTGATCAGATGCGCGGGTAGCCGGGGATTCGTCGGGGTTACACAGCTCTTCGGCGAAGACATCGCGTACATCGTGGCTGGCAGAGGTCAGGCTCCAGGCATAGTCCTTGGTGCGGCCTAGAAGGAGGTACATCGACAGCCCCGGCACGGCAGCGCCCTGCGCCTCGATGCCCGGCCCACTGAGGTGAATCTGCATCACGATCTCGGGATAGTAGTAGCCCAACTGCGGACCCATAACCGCCAAATTTGTGTTGTTGACCGACTGCGGCGCATCCACAATCAGGAAGTTCGATGCCCTGCGCTTGATCGGCGCTTCTGCGGCCGGAACCAGCACCGAATCACCCGCTCCGAAAGCCTGAGCAAGAGTGGCCGAAAAATACTCTACCAACTGCAACGGTGATGGCTCTTCCGCCAACGGGACACTCGTGTTGAACGTCATTGGCATCACCGGAGCGCGCGGATCAAGTGAAATGATCGATCCTGCGTCTATAACAGCTGAGCCTGTGACCGCGCCGCCTGTCATCGTGCCTTAGTCAAAGCGGGCGCTAATGGTAGTCGGCGCTTCCGGGTCATTGAACAGCATGACGTCCTCCCATGCCATCTGGCCCGGACCGTCGCCCAGCCCGTCGATTAGCGTTGAGAGAAACTCAGCGTTTTGTGCCTCTGCACCACCACCGGCACCAAATATCGACCCGATAAACGCTGCTGTGGCAATCACATCGTTCACATTGATCGGATCGGGGTTATCGCCCTGTGTTTCAACGTAGGCGTTGTAACCGGCTGCATAGGCCTCTAAATCGGCAATAATCTCGCGGCCAAAGTCACCGTATTCTTCAATAATAAGTTCTACCTGATCAGTCACCAGCTGCTCGGTTGCCGCGCTAGGTATGAAAGTCTGGAAACTGGTCACCAACCCAAACGCATTGATACCGGGGACATCGGCGACCGCAACACGGGCCGGCCCACGGCCCAGGTCCACCAGTAAACCCCTGTCGCGAGCAGTTACCCAGCCGGCACCGAAAGACAAATCGTCCCGCGTTTCCCCGGTGATATGCGCAACACCGAATTCGTCATAGAGAATCGTTGTTCCAGGACGCCCAGTGGCCTCCTCCGTCGTTTCACCAATCGGCTGGAAGTCTTCCGGAAGAAAGAGCCTTTCGATATCCGCGTCAGTGACATTGCCGCGCAACGGTGTCAATCCGTCGTAAAGAGGCAGCTGATCCAACGAATTTACAGAGGTTGGTATTCCGCCAAAGTTGCCCGGCGGCAAGATGTAATGGGCCCGATCCACCAATGTCGGCGTTATCGGATCTACGGGATCTACGGGATCTACCGGATCTACCGGATCAATGAAGGCGTTCGAGTTGTTGTTGTTACTGCTGCCACAACCGCTGAGAACAAGAGCCACGGCGAGTCCGGGCATCAGTAATTTTTTGGCGACAGTGGATCGGTTATCAGGAGTGCGTTTAAACATGGTGATTTCCTTCGGGCGCATAAATAATAATTATGGTAACCCTCTGAGGTTACTGGAAATGCTCCCAGAAGGGTACACAAAGTATTACTGCGCCACTGCGAGGCGCACGCAGAATCGCTAATTCTCCGGGTCGGGATCGAGGATATCCTGTGTGCGCAGCTCAAAGTCGCTGGCATCGTGCCGTTCCAGCAACTGCTTGGACTTTTTACCAAAGGGCCGGTTCACCATCTGGCCGCGCCGCACAGCAGGGCGCTCAGCAACCTCGTCAATCCAGCGGATAAGGTGGGTGTAGGTGTGCGTCTCCAAAAACTCTGCCGCCTGATACGCCTGGTTGCGCACCACGGCGCCGTACCAGGGCCAGATTGCCATATCGGCAATGGTGTACTCGTCGCCGCAGATGTATTGCCGCTCGGCAAGGGTCTTGTCCAGCAGGTCCAGCTGGCGCTTGGCCTCCATGGCATAGCGGTCAATGGCATACTGGATCTTTACCGGCGCATAGGCGTAGAAATGGCCGAAACCGCCGCCCACTAGCGGCGTAGCGCCCATCTGCCAGAATAACCACGACAGGCACTCCGCGCGGGCTGCGCCCTCTTTTGGCACGAACTCACCGAATTTTTCCGCCAGGTAGAGCAGTATGGCACCAGACTCAAACACACGCACGGGCTCACCGTTGCTGTGATCCATCAGGGCCGGAATTTTAGAGTTGGGGTTGGCGCTGACAAAACCGCTACCAAACTGGGAACCATCACCAATATTGACCAGCCACGCATCGTACTCGGCGCCAGCGTGTCCTTTGGCGAGCAATTCTTCCAGCATGACAGTGACCTTCACCCCATTGGGCGTGCCCAGCGAATACAACTGCAGTGGGTGCTTGCCCACCTTCAGGGGCTCTTCTTTCTGCGCGCCAGCGGTGGGCCTATTGATGTTGCTAAACGCCTGCCCACTGTCCGGATTCCATTGCCAAACTTTCGGCGGCACATAAGTCGTGTCTTCTGACATGCGTGATAGCTCCTGTAAAAACGGAATTGATAAAGTAAGTTAACGGGCAGCTGGAATACTGAGTTGCGCCACTATACATTGAAAACAAAGATTACATTCGGAGTGCGCTGCGTGCGATTTAAAGCTCGAATGCGCAACGCAGCAGTGCCCCCGCACAAGAACAGCGCCAATTTACTGCAGAAGTAGCGCCAGCAGAATTGCCGACGCACCCGCCAGTGGCAGCAGCCGACTGACTACTCTCGCCCCCGTCATTACCTGACTAATCAGGTAAGCGCCCGCGGTTAGCAACAAGATGTACAATGCAAACTGACGGTACGTGCTAAATAACAACAAGACGCCAATACACTGCGCCGCACCAAGCAAATAATCGGTGGTGCCGGCACTGCGAAATGCCCTCAACGCCATTAGCAAAAAAAGTGCCGCGACCACAATATAGCTTGCGACAATTGCCGTCATTGTCTGTGTCGTAATGACATTGATGAAATACGGCTTGCTGGCTTGTGAGCACTAGGCACTTTGGCGCATGAGCTCTTGAACAATGCCCGGCAGCACATTGAAGTGATTGAAGGCCCAGCCGTGATGGATCTCGCGGACAGGCATCTTGCGGTAGCCCTCGCTGAAAAGTGCAAAAGGCACGCCGGCGCGGCGCGCCGTCTCGGCATCGATCTCGCTGTCGCCGACATACAGTGTCTGGTCGCCGCCCAGTATCTCAATCGTGCGCAATAGCATGTCGGGTTCCGGCTTGCGGCTGTCCAGCATACCACCCGCGATAAAAGCATCGAAAGTCGACTCCAATCCCATGTGGCGAAGCACTGCAAGAGCCGGTCGTTCAGGCTTGTTGGTGCAGAGCCCGAGTGCGTAACCCGCGGCCTTCAGGGAGGTAAGCACATCCAGAACGCCGGGATAGAACACCGCCTTGTCGACGGCTGAATCGTATTGCTCGATAAATTCCTGATGCAACGCCGCGAAACGGCCAGGGGTCTCGGCAATGTCTCGGGCCGTCATCATCTTGCGCACAAAAACGGCGGAGCCTTCGCCAATAAAGTTACGGGTTTCTGCGAGGGTCAGTCCCGGCCTGCCCAGCGGCTCAAGCACCGCGGTAGCTACAGATTGAATATCAGGGGCGCTGTCGATCAGCGTACCGTCCAGGTCAAACACGATGTTCATTATTCGCTCAACTCAATCTCTGCCATGCGATCACCAGAAAACGAACCCGCATAGAGTTTCCCCTGATATTCGATAGCGACCGTGGCCGGGCCAAAAGGCCCACCTTTTTCGGAGCGAAAAAGCATTTCTATCGCCCCGGTCGCGGTATCCACAGCCAACAGTTCATAGGCTGCACCGCAACTCCCCTGCGTCAAGCCGAAACAGGGTAACAACGTCAGCGGAGAGATATGCGAAGCTAACAGTAAACGCCCATCCGGCAACCAGGCAGAATTATCGATGCTGGGTACCACAATGGTGGCCAACAGCTGCTCTGTGGCCACATCGTATTGGCTCAGCTCACCCTCGATGTAGTTGTTCACCCAGATACTATTGCCATCCGCGGCCACCTCGATGCCATTCGGCAGCTTTGCTGCCGTGTTGGCCATCACATGCATGCCAGAATCCGGGCTCCACCGCCACACATAGCCCTCACTGAAACCCAATGCAGACTTGATTTGTGCAAGCATTGGGTTCTCCCGATCGTACATGTGTGTCACCGCAAAGCCACCGTCTGGCAGGGTCGCCACATCATTGAGCACAGCATTCTCGGGAAACATCACACAACCGCGCCAGGCCAGAGTTGGCGCTGTCACGCCGTCACCGGCAGGCTGCACTTCATAGAACAGCACATGCTCGCGACTCGCGTGATTTACCACCAACAACTGCAATACCTCGCCGCGCAGCGAAAGATGTATGCCGTGCGGTGACAACTGATCCGGTAGCGGGCAATCTGGCTCGCCCCAGTTCTGATCGTTCGCGCCTATCGTCATATTGCCACTCTGCACGAGGCGGATGAATTTACGATCTGCCAAAGGCTGGAACCAGGTGAGGGCGCCCGGCAAGAGCCCGCCATCGCCATACTCACCGATCAGTATGCCGCCGGCATCAGGCAGGGCCTCCATATCCTCCGGCATCTGCACGCCGCAGATGGGTGTAACGTCGCCGTGTGGTTCACAACTCATGTTGACGTCACTGCAAGCGCTCAACGCTAAAAGCGCCAGAGCGATGATGGAACGTTGGAACAATAAAAACATGCGCGATACTCTCGAGTCGTATGAGTGCTCTCAAGTATAGCCTTGATTAGTTCAGCGCACGGCCAGGCGATCGAAATCAGCAGCAGGCAGCGACTCGTTAGTAAGATCTAGCTCTAGTGGCCATCATTTTAGCTTGAGATCGGCGCTCCCAAGCAACCTGTATAAAACGCAACGGGGCGGTTATGCTTGCGACCAACATAAAACGCCCTGCGCGGAGCCGAGAATGAAAAAAACAGGCAAATGGATTATTGGTTTCCTTACAGTGGTCGCCCTGATAGGCCTTTTGGGCTATGTGAATCGCGAGGCAATCGCGCTTCAGGCGGTCAGTTTGTATATGGACCAGCGAATGAAGATAGAGCCTTTTCAGGAGATTGCGTGGGAGACAGGCGCTGATCCTGAAGGCCGCGCACCGGGAGACCGGCCACCCAATATCATCCTGATTCTGGCCGATGATCTGGGCTTCAATGACCTGAGCTTCGCCGGTGGCGGCGTGGCGGGCGGCACTGTGCCGACACCCAATATCGATTCTATCGCCGCCGAGGGCGTCACCTTCACCAATGGCTACGCGGCCAACGCCACGTGTGCGCCGTCGCGCGCAGCGATTATGTCGGGCCGCTACGGCACACGCTTTGGCTTTGAGTTCACACCGACACCTCCGGGCATGATGCAACTGGCAGCGATGGCCCCTCTGGCGCCTGGACGCCTGCGCGAAACCATCAGCTATCCGGATGTCGGGATCAGTGATTTTGACGAGATGGGTATGCCCGCCTCTGAAATCTCCATCGCTGAACTGCTCGCCGATCAGGACTACCACACCACTCATATCGGCAAATGGCACATCGGCAATAGCAACGGTATGGCACCGCTTGATCAGGGGTTTGACGAAAGTCTGCAGATGATAAGCGGACTCTACCTTCCCGTGAACCACCCCGACGTGGTCAACTCCAAACAGGATTTTGACCCGATAGACCGCTTCCTGTGGGCAGCCATGCGCTTCGCGAACTCGTGGAATGGCGGGCAGCCGTTCGCGCCCGATCGCTACCTCACGGATTACTATACTGAGCAGGCCGTGCAGGTGATTGAGGCAAACAAGGATCGACCCTTCTTCCTCTACCTGGCGCACTGGGCGCCACACACACCCTTGCAGGCGTTGCGCGACGACTATGACGCGCTGCCCCATATTCAAAACCACCGGGAGCGTGTCTATGCCGCGATGATCCGCAGTCTCGATCGCGGCGTGGGACAAGTGCTTGAGGCTCTAAAACGCAACGGCCTGGAGGAGAACACACTGGTGCTCTTTACCTCCGACAATGGCGGTGCAGGCTATGTCGGCCTCCCGGACATTAACAGTCCCTTGCGCGGCTGGAAGATCACCTTGTTTGAAGGCGGCATTCATGTGCCATATTTCGCCAAATGGCCGGCCCGCATTGCGCCGGGAACAGTCGTCACCAGCCCTGTTCATCATTTCGATCTTTACGCCACAGCTGCAGCTGCCGGCGGTGCGCCGCTGCCCACGGATCGCGTGATAGACGGTGTCGATCTCATACCCTATGCGACGGGAGAGAATACAGGAGTGCCACATAAAGCCCTGTTCTGGCGCAGTGGCACCTCGCAATCGGCACTGGTAGAGGGCTGGAAACTCAACATTAGCGATCCGCCCGGTCGCGCGTGGCTATTTAACTTGCGACAGGACCCCAACGAGCAAAACGATCTGGCGGCAAGCCGCCCGGAAAAACTCGCTGAGTTGCAGGCGGCGCTTGCAGCACACAATGCAGAGCAGGCCCCATCGGCCTGGCCTGCGCAGATCTCGGTGCCGGTCAACATCGACAAGGACCTGAGTCTGCCCGATGCACCGGACGACGAATACATTTACTGGTCAAACTAGGAGCCTGCCGGACTTAGGATAATGCTACTGCGGCAGGTAACAGCCGCCTTCAGGCGTTGCGAATGGTGACGCCGCCGTCCACCAGCAACGTGGCACCAGTGATAAAACTGGCAGCGGGCAGCACCAGACTCAAGGTCGCATGGGCGACCTCCTCCGGTTCTGCGTATCGTCGCAGCACCGTGCGGCGATTGGCGAAAGTTTGCTTGGCTTCTTCAGGAATCAGCTCAGTGATGCCGGTGCGAACAGGACCGGGACACACGCAATTCACTGTTATGCCCTCTTTCCCCAGATCAACTGCCATGGCCCGGGTCAGGCCCAGCGAGGCGTGCTTGGCGACGACATAAGCACTGTTGAAACGGGTAGCGCCGTGCGCTTCAGTCGACGCTACATTCACAATTCGCGGGTGGGCCGATTGACGCAAATACGGCAGGGCCGCGCGGATCGCCCAAGCCTGCGCCGTGACCATAACCGACAGCGAGGTATCCCATGCGTTGGGGTAGGCGTCAGAATCAATCTCGGCGAGCAGCGCAAAGCCGGCATTGTTCACCAGGATATCGATGCCACCGAAATGGGCGGCAATCTGTTCAATAGCAGACTCGACGGCCTGTCGATCCGATAGATCAACGGTGAGGGGCAGCACGTCGACGCCGACACTTTGCACTTCATCGGCCACCGACTGCAATGCATCTGCGTTGATGTCGATAATCGCCAGCCGCGCGCCCTCGTCGGCAAACAGGTGCGCGGTGGCACGCCCCATGCCGCTAGCGGCGCCCGTAATAATGGCGACACTACCAGCGATGGAGCGGCTCAGTTTAGATAAACGCGCCACAGATTAAGCGGCGTTTTGTGGTTGGACCAGCGACTGCGGTTGCGGACCACGCACCAACTTGCCCGGCATAGCACCGGTATCAGTGCCATCCTCGCGAATAACCTCGCCACTACAGATCGTCACCCGGTATCCGTCTACCCGTTGCACTAACCTGCGCGCCTGCGCCGGCAAATCATAGACCATTTCAGGAGGATGCAGGGTCAGCTTGTCGTAATCGATCACGTTAATGTCCGCCTTCATGCCCGGCGCAATCAGACCGCGATCAAACATTCCGTAAAAGTTAGCGGTGCGCTGGGTCTGGTTGTGCACGAGTTGCTCGATTGGAATCTTCGCGCCACGGCTGCGATCCCGGGCCCAGTGCGTCAGCAGGTAACTGGGCATACTGGCATCGCAAATCAGGCCGCAATGAGCTCCGCCGTCGGAGAGTCCGAAAACGGCATGCGGGTGCAGCATCATTTCTCGAAGCGCCTCGAAATTGCCGTCGGAGTAACCCAGCAGCGGCATGTAAAGAAACCCTTTGCCGTTGTTTTCCAGCATCGTGTCGTAGGCAAACTCAGCCTCGCTGCAACCCTTGAGCTGGGACTGCGCACGCACACTCTTTTCCGGGCAAGGTTCGTAGTCAATGGGGTCGCCAAGGGGAAACATATTATCCCAGGCGCTCAGCGTTGCGGCAAAAACTTCCGGCAACCCAGTGAGATCGGGTGGGTTATCAATGATCTCCCGGCGCAGTGCCGGCTCTTGCAACGCGGCCACACGCTCGGCCAAAGGAAGCTGTGCAACCTTCTGGTAGCCGGCGTGCAGCAGGAAGGGATGGCCGGAGCTTTCGAGACTGAACAGCACGCCAGCGGGGCGCTGCGCAACCTGTGGAGTCAATGTACCACCCGCAGCTCGATCTTCATCCACCGCTGCAAGCAGGCGCTGCCACTGCTGTGGATCGCCATTGTTCTGTAAGCAGGCAAAGGTCACCGGGCGACCCGTCTCTCGACCGATCTGGCGCATCCATTCCAGCTCATCCTCTTCCGGCGCGAGGTCACTGGCCACTTCAAACACGCCGTACCCCACTTCGCCCAACACGCGGCCGATGCCGATCACTTCTTCCCGATCTGCGGTCGTACCCGGGGCCAATTCGCCGTCCTTGGCGCGGTGCAGGATCGTTCGCGTGGTAGAAAAACCCAGAGCACCTGCCTCCAAGCCTTCCTTCACAATAGCGGCCATCGCCTCAACCTCTGCGGCGCTGGCCTTTTCATTCTGCGCCCCGCGATCACCCATTACATAGGTGCGCACTGCGCCGTGCGGCACCTGCGCGGCAAAATCGATGGCATGGGGGATCTTCTCGATGGCATCGAGATACTGAGGGAAGGTTTCCCACTCCCACTTGATACCTTCCGCCAGCGCACTGCCGGGAATATCCTCCACGCCCTCCATCAACTGAATCAGGTAGTCCTCTTTACCTGGCACTACCGGAGCGAACCCCACGCCACAGTTGCCCATTACGACCGTTGTGACACCGTTCCAACTAGAGGGGGTAAGCATTGGATCCCAGCATACCTGCCCGTCGTAATGGGTGTGGATGTCTACCCAGCCGGGCGTGACCAGCAGGCCGGTGGCATCGATCTCACGCTTCGCCGGGCCATCAACATCCGCGCCGACCGCGACAATACATCCCGCTGTTATAGCTACATCACTCACTCGGCTGGCGGCGCCGCTGCCATCTATCACTGTTCCGTTTCGAATCACAATGTCATACATAGGCCTCTCTCCTTTTATTATGGTGATATCGGCGATACTCTGCAGGACGTGACGCATCGCAGCTTTGGTTCGGGTTGCCTGAACATCATACGTCCAAATTCGGGGCTTGTGGGGGTATTTTCTCGCGCAACCAACAGAGAAGGGCTGCGAACTGGTCGCGGGGAGGACCTATCCCTCGGCGCCTTCAACTGGTTCCTGCAGATCCCGGATCGCCTGCTCAAGCAACTGCCTGTCTACCGCAGTCTGCTTGGATTCCAGTATAAATTCGAGCTCGCGGCGAGCCTTGTAGGGCTGACCGATCAGGGCAAGCGTACCGGCCAGATGGTAGCGGATGACGGCATCATCCGGCGATTTTTCTACGGCCTTTTCCAACAGGGCCAAACCCTGGTGCGGGCTTTCTCCCTGCGCCAATATCCAACCATAAGTATCCAGTACATTGGGATTATCGGGCATCAACTCCAGCGCTCGCTTGGCATGTGTTAAGGCGCGCGAATCCCCTGTCTGACTGTAAAGCCACGCCAGATTATTATGCAGTATGGCATTGTCAGGCTGGTATTTTAGTGCCTGCAGGTATTCGCGCTCTGCCAAGCCCAGCTCCGCCCTCTGCATCATTGAGGTGGCTAGCATTATCCGCACAGACACGTCACTGGAATGCGTGCTTAACCAGTTGCGGAGGATTATGTCGGCCTTCGTGGTGTTGCCGATATGCCGATAGGCCGCCTGCAGTTTCACCATCGGCCCGCGCGCTGCGCTCTTGTCAACGGCCGATTCGTAAGCCGCTATGGCGGACTGCGGCTGCTGCTGGGCCATAGAGACTTCTCCGGCCAGCACATAGCCTTCGGCGCTCTGCGGATGCGCAGTCTGTAGTTCGTTGGCAATAGCCAGTGCAGTATCGAGATCGCCCTCTGCCAGTAACATCGTCGCGTGCAACACATTGATGTCGATACGGCCAGGCGCCAGTTGCAACGCTTTGTCCAGCGATTCACGGGCGGCTCCCGGCTCCTGCTCCTGCAGTTGCAGCTTCGCCATCTCCAAATGTGCGTCGGCGGACTCTGGTGTTTGCAGCACAAGATCGCGCAAGGTTTGGCGCGCCGCATCGGTCTGATCGTCTAATAGCTGCGCACGGCCCAGTACCAGCCTCGCGCGGGGGTCATAGGGTGCCAGCGTCGCAGCTTGCTGCGCGGCACCCAGGGCTGCCGATTCGTCACCCATGCGGCCGTACATGCCGGCCAGTTCCAGCAGCAGAGGCAAAGACTCCGCATTGGCTTTGCTGGCCTCCTCCAGCAGAGACAGCGCCGCCACTGCTTGACCCTGATCAAGAGCAATCTGCGCCAGTGCAATAACAGAGGGTAAATGACCGGGCTGCTCCAACAACACAGAGTTGAAGCGCTCTCGGGCTGTTCCAAGATTGCCGCTCTCCAACGCGAGCCGCGCGAGATTGTAGCGGGCCAGAATATTATTCGGAGCAATCTCAAGACTCTTCTCGTAAAACGCACGAGCGCCATCGCTGTCGCCCCCGGCTTCACTCACTGCGGCCATTAACACCTGCGGTCGCGGATCCCGCGGGTATTTCTCTGCCAGGCGAGATGCTGTCGCGAGCGTCTTCTCGTAATCACCCACGTGATAATAAAGACGAGCCAGCAAAAATTCAGCACGCGAATAATCCGGGTCTGCCGCAACCGCCGCCTCCAACTCCACCAGTGCGCCGCTGGCATCCGCAGTGGCCAGCAAAGTGGTAGCACGCTGGGTTCTCATCGAGGCAGAATTAGGGGCCATCGCGATGGCCTTGCTGAACAGCGGGTCGGCTTTTTCCAGTTCACCTGCCTGCAGGTAGGCATTGCCGAGCATAGAGACCAATTCCATGTCTTCCGGCGATTTATCCATCGCTCGCTGCAACACTTCGATACCGCGCGGCACCTCTTCTCTGCGCAACAATACAATGGCCAGTAATTTGCTGCCTGCAGGATCGCCTGGCAGCAATACCTGATGGGCATTGAGATACTGCAGCGCCTCCTCATAATCGCCCTTGGTTAGCATGATCCATCCCATCAGCAGCAAACTGGACGTATCATCAGGTGATCGACTCAGAGCAATGGACAGCGCGTCCTCTGCTGCGTCAATATCGTTGTTCGCCGTCAGTTCTTGCTGTGCTACCAGTAGCAACAAGCCCGAATGCCTGGGATTGGCGTCCAACAATCGACTTATGTCGGCATTGGCCTGCTCAAAATTTTCTTGCACCAATAAAGTCTGCAACCGCGCCAATTGCGCCGGCAGGTCTCCCTCGACAATGCGCAGTGCCTGCTCAAAATCTGCTTGCGCGCCGGCAGCATTGTGCACAGAGATGGCTATCTCACCCTTAAGCATCCAGCCCAGATAACTATCCGGTTCCAGCTTAAGGCCCTCCTCGAGATGCCGCTGCGCGTCCTCAACATTCTGCAGTGCAAACGCGGTAGTGGCCAAACCAATCCGGGCTTCAGAACTGTCAGGCGTGAGACGCAGTGCTTCCTCAAAAGCTTCTCGTGCTTCGTCAAATCGGCCCAGACCCAGACGTGCCCGGCCGCGGAGGATCAGCACGGTAGGATCGTCTGCAGTCGGCGCCATAAACGCCAGTCTCGCCAGAGCTTTTTCAAACTGGCGATCCATGAGCAGTGCGCTTACCCATCGATCATTAAACTCGCGCCCGCTCACACCGAGTTCTTGTGCACGCTCCAGTTGCGCAAGCGCGTCGGCCCCATTGCGCTGCAACAAATAAAGCTCAGAGAGTAACCAGCGGGCATCAATGCTGTTGGGTTCTTTCAGAACCGTCGCTTGCAACTCTACTATTGCGGACTGCAGATCTCCTTTTGTCTTGTAGTGGAGCGCCTGTTCGATATGCTCCGATTCACTGGATTCTGGCTGAAAAGCATAAAAGCCAAAACCAATCACGGTCAGACCAACAACGCCTCCCAACGCAATCAACACGCGACGCCATCTATTACGGGAAGGCTGATGCCTTCTCCTGCGTCTCCCACGTCGTGATTGCGAGCTGCGATACCCTCTGTGATTCGGTGTTTTTATTGCGCTTTCCATTTAATGTGTTAGTGAATTAACTCTACCATGGCTACCGCCACGTCATCGCCTGCAATGGATTTTCAAAAGCCGAAACGTGCGGCAATCATCTGGCTATAAGATTCGAATTCGGCGGGTTTGAGAATCCAGAAAATCGCACTGGCATCAAGGGTCGGCAATTTCTCGACACTGGCGGGAAGAGCTTCAATCGCATAAGAGTAATTACTGCCGTTTACATCTCCCGCAACGGTATCACCACCATCGAATCCATTCGGATTCTGACTTACGTCGCTGATACCATCGTCATAGTGCGAAAAATCCTGGTTGCTGCCAACGGCCACAGTATTTGTCGTGGCGGCCTGCAAAGCGGAGGTTAGTTCATCAGAATCGGCATCTTGCGTGGCGATATTCCCAAAGGACACATGCGACCAAAGTAGCAAGTTGCCGCGCAGGCCAGCCGAATTGCTCAAGTTGGTGAGCGCGATCTGAACGGCATCCTGGGGGGCAATGCCCAAATCCTGGGTAACTACGTCGAAGTTAGCGCCCGCGGCAATCAAATCTCCAGATTCCGCGCTCAAGCTAAGACCGTCAGCTTCCATAACGTAGCTGGCGTGGGCCGAAATACTGACCTGCCACATGACCGCAACCATTGCCGCGATCAGCGCAGGGACTATTTGGCGATATCTCATAGTGTACACCCCCCTTACAGGGTTGCAGCGCTTGTATAGCCGCTCAAGCCAGACAGCGGGGCTCCCCATTACCGCTGTAAAGTAACAAACAATCAACACTCGCCAAACACATTAAGGCCCGTTTATAGATTCACATCGCACTTTTGCGCCACGGACCTCCGTTTACTGAATATCGTCCGCATCACAGGGTCCAGCACACAGGTTTTCGGTAACTCCGGTGGCATAAAACCTACTCAGGCTGTCGCCGATATTGCGCAGTTCTGTGGCGCGGCCATGCGGATCTCGCATCTCATCGCCCCAATGGGGGATGTTGGTGATAGGAGGGTCGGGGTTACCAAAATCCACCTCAATCATCGCCGATCCGGTATGTTCACCGGTGACAACATCCAGACCCCAGACGTCGCGGATCAAAGGCGCCAGGTTCACGACTCCGCCGATAGTGCGCGCCATAATGTGCGCGCCAAGGTTGGTGACCTGGTGATCGGCCTTGGAAACCTGAATCAATACCTCGTGCGGGGGGGTACCCGGCAGCAGATTGGTACGGATATATTTCGAATAGCCGGTGGGCTCTGCTCGGTCCCACAAGCCCTGCAACAGGGCCAGATTCAACTGCATATCCAGCGCGTTCCAGTTGTAGGTCGCATAAATAGCGGTCGCGTAGGGGTCGAAGTTGACACTGCGATTGAGCAACAGATTATAGGACTGTCCGGGCACCGCCAGCAGACCTCTTTGGATATCGGTGGTCAGCGCCATCAGGCTAGCACCCAGAATTCCGCCCTGGCTGCCGCCAAAATAATAGCGCTTTGAGCCGTCGATGGCCGCGCCCCCACAATGCGTATTGAGGGCCTCGTTCAATGGTGTAGCAGGGCCACCATCGGCCGCGACTGCCAGGGTGCGCATCGCCACCAGGAAATTCAACAAGCCTTGGTGCATGCGCTCCGGAACGGCGCGGAAGGTGGCAATGTCACCCGTCAGCGCAGCCGCCACGGTAACCACGTCATCAAATGCAAAGCCTTTGAAATCGAGACCAAATGCCGCAAAGTTCTGGGCGGCGGCGATCGGCTGAAAACCCAGCACCTGCTCTTTTGCTCCCAGCTGGCCGTGGCCGAACGCGACCAACGGTGCCGCCTCGGTTTGTGCGCTCATGGGTATGACCAGCGCGGCAGCATAGGGGTAGGTGCCATTTTGTTGTGGCAGACCGTCCTCCCCCAGATTGAGCAGGCCGCCTGTTTCACCTTGCGTCATATACAGAGGCATGTCGAAGGTCACTTCGAGCCGGCAGGCCATACCATCGATCAGGGACTCATTTTTTACTGTTATAGCGTAAGGGACACCTGCGGGCGAATTGGCCAGTGCGTCGTCACGCATATGCACCATCGCCTGCGTATTGTTCTCGCGACTGGCGGTGGTGAAATCCCATGCTATCTGTAGATCGCCACGTGCGATGCCCTGTGCCTCAAGCGTGTTGAACAACTCTTCAAAATGAGCGCGCCGGGACTCAATAATGGGGTCATCCGAAGGCGTGCCATCGCGCAGTGCCAAAAATCCGGGCGATGGTTCGAGTGCCATACCGTCAGCGTCGATCACATTGCGAATAGCTACGATGTACCGGGTGGCGTCCTCCGGTCGAATGGCCGGGCGCAGCATCAACGCCTGCTCCTGTCGCAGTTCGTCGATATCGCGGTCAATATTGAATCGGGGAAGTCGCTCCATATCGCCAACACGCAGTTTGGCCTCCACCACATACTCATCGCGGTCCACCCAGTGCGCCAGTCGCTCTCCCGTTGTGACATTGATGATGACGGTGGGCGACTGCGGCAGCAGCGAGGCGGCAATGGTGTCCGGTGTCGCCAGCCCCGCCACGGTCGCACCGGGCATATGCGTCATCGCAGCGATGCCCGGTGAAAATCCATCCATCTCATTGAACGGAGCGGTACCGGACTGCTGGCCTGCAGCGCTACGGGGCATGATGACCTGCGGCAGTGCCAGGCGCAGCCCGGTAACTGTGCTGGAATCCTCCACCGACCAGTAATTATTGGGATACGGAAAGCCACAGTAGCTGGGGGTCAGTGGGTCGCAGTCCAGCGGAGGCGCCGGAACCGCCACTTCCTCATTGGGTCCCGGATTCGGTGCGGGGTCAATCACCGGGGCAGCAAGCAGCACATTACGGGAGTTGTTGCCGTCGGAGCAGCCCGTGGCGACGATTAGCACGCAGACAGCGAGCAGCGAGGAAAGCTGGTTATTCATATTATTATCCACTTTAGTAACTGACCACCCGATATTAGATGGGGTCTTCAGGCGGGTCAATACGTTCCTATCGAGGCAAAAATACTAACGTTATGCACTGCCTTTTAGGGCGCCTGCGTCAATCCCCCCGACAAAAAGCCGCAAGGTCACGCGCGGTGTCACGGCTGATATCCGGGCAGCATATCGGAAAGATCTCAGTGCCATGGATGGTGCCCATGACCTGCCGGCACCGCGCTGCAACACCATTTTTTAACAGCAATCGATAAAAGTTAACGCCCTCATCACGCAAAGGGTCGCACTCATTTACGCTGATGACGGTGGGCGGAAGACCCGCCACATCGTCGTCTTCCGCAAATCCAGGCCACGCGAGCGGGTTGCGCTTGTGCAGTTCATCGATGCCGTATGCCATGGCGCCGTTGTTATTGTGCAGATCCAGCAGCAGACCGTTGTTCTCGGTGGAGGATGGGTTCTGTGGTAGCGGCCAGATGCCAGCGATATAAGGGCACAACGCATACAGACCCTTGATCAAGTGCAGAGCGCCGTCACGCTTTAGACGTATACCCGTGGCCAGCGTCAGGTTGCCGCCGCCGCTCTCACCGGCAACGATAATTCTCGATGCATCAATGCGCAGCGCTTGCGCCTCACTGGCCAGCCATTTGATGCCTGCCACGCAATCATTCAATCCCGCCGGGTAAGGGGCAACTTCCGGTGCGGAGGATGGGGTTAGCGCATTGCGGAAATCGACCATGGCTACCGCTACGCCGCACGCGCCAATAATCTTACCCCAGGCTCGATAGTTACCATCGAAGCAGGACAGAGACTGCATACCGCCGCCGTGAATGTAGTAAACACAGGGCAGTGGCTCTGAGGATTGCGGACGAATAAACTGCACCTTGATGGTGTTGCCATCCGGTTCGGAAGTGAAACTGAGAGTACTGATTTCGAGCCCGGTGGAGGGCGCTATCTCGGGCGTGTCGCACAGCTCCATAAAACCTCGAAACGCTTCCGCCATCGCTTGCGCTTTCGGATTATTGGCTTTCTCCAGCATTTCTTCACGGCTGGCCACATCGACACCCTGCGGGAGGTTCATCGCCCCCATAAGGGCCTTGATACGGGGGTCAATACGGGGGTCGTCATTCATGTTGCGCGCAGTCATGGGTTATCCGGTTCAGGCTATAAGTTCAGGTTCAGGTTCGCCGCTCAAAATACACCGGCAGCCCATCGTGCGGCTTGGAGATCGGGGATTGCTGCACTGGCATCTCATAGCCCTCGGGCACCGACCAGCGATAGCGGCGCAGCATCTCAAACATCACCAGCTTTATCTGCATGATGGCAAAGTGCAAGCCAATACACATGCGCGCACCGCCGCTGAACGGCACCCAACAATACGCATGCCGCTTGTGCTCCGCGCGCTCGTCACTGAATCGTTCGGGGTCAAATGTATTGGGCGCTGACCAGTACTCTTCCATGTAATGCGTATGTATTGGATAGGTGATCACTATGGCATCGGCGGGCATTTGCAAACCTTCAAACTCAAACGGTGCGACGCTGTATTTGGGCAGTGTGGACAGCGGCGGGTACATGCGCAGCGCTTCCTTCATCACCCATTCCGTCTCCACCAGGCGATCGAGATCCTCATAACGCAGGTGCTCGACGCCAAGCGCATCGACTTCCTCAAGCAGCCTCTGCTGCCACTCGGGGTAGCGTGCCAGCGCATAGGTCATGCTAGTGAGGGTGCTGGTGGTGGTGTCGTGTGCTGCCATCATCAGAAAATTCATGTGGTCGATGACTTCCTGGTCTGTATAACGATTGCCATCCTCATCGGTGGCGTTGCACAGCAGTGAGAACATGTCAGTGCCTTCGCGTGACCGTTTCTCGGGCAGCTGCTTACGAAAATACTGGCACATGTACTCGCGCGCTCGAATACCGCGCCACAGGATAGTGCCGGGGATGGCCAGCGGGACCTTGGGCATGGAGGCGGCCACAGTGGCCTCGAACGCGTCATTGAGCTTGGTAGCTTCATCGCCGAGGTCCATGCCGAGGAAAACCGAAGCGGCCAGATCCAGCGTCATCTGCTTGAAAGCGGGAAATGCTTGCAGTGGCTGCCCGGGAACCACCGGCCACGCGCCGACCGCCTGTTGCACCTGCGGCTCCATCTTCACGAGGTAGCGCTGCATCGCGGCACTTTTAAAACCCGCTTGCATCAGGCGGCGGTGGTAGCGGTGATCGTCGCCATCCCGCAGCATCAACCCGTTGGGGAAGATACGACCGATAATCTGGTCCCACGCTTTCTTATTGGAAAAGACCTGGCCTTCGTTTATCAGGGCGAGGCGGTGCGCGTCAGCGCCAAACAGGTGAACAAATGTCCTGCGCGCCATTTTCTGCATGACCGCATTCCCGAAGCGGGCTTGCAACTCCTGCGCATGCTCTCGCGGATAGGTATAGCTTTTAATCACCAGGCGCAGAGTCTCGAAGAAACCCACCCGGATGGGCTGCAATCTCTCTTTGGCGCCCGCCTGCACTATCGTATCGGTCATCGTGTTTCCCTTGTTCGAGTTCGCCGGCGCAAGCGCCATGACTGCCGCTATAGTCAGGCGGCTAGCTTACGGCCTACCCTATTGCCTTTCTTGCCGGCGAGCTTACCGACGAACACGTCAATCCAGGACAATCTGCGGGCACGCTGCATTGACAACACCAGGCGCGGACCAACCATCGCCATCGACATCAACGAACAAGGGGTTGGTGAAGGCGAATGCAGGCGTGCCGCTCTCACCGAGATTACCGTCGGTCAAATCTGCCAGCGTAGTGTTGCTACTGCTGGCGAGGCTGGCGGGCAACACGGGAAATAACGGTTCCGAGACGCCGTCAGTGCCGCGCGCAGTTACCACTATCCAGGTGTCCTCAGTGACCTCGTCCAGCATCAAGGTTGCGGTAATATCGGTGCGCGAGCCGCCCTGTACTGCCGGGTTGATCACCACTTCTACCGCCTCCCAGCCCGCGTCACCGGCACTTATCTGTGCATTCGGGCAAACGCCGTAGCGAGCAGCGCGGCCGGGCGCACTGGTCAACTCGGGCTGGTTGTTGATATAGAACTCCACAGTATCTACCCCGGCCCACGCAGGGGTGCTGACGGTAACAGTCAGCACAACATCACTACCGGAATCCGCCAACAGGGTGTTGTCTTCCTCAAGGCGCAGCCCGGCGCGTTGCGGCATTCCAGCGAACTGCCCGTCTGCCTGCAACAACAGGAAGGGTGTATTGGTGGCGATAGCTTTGCCTGCCAGTACGTTTGCGGCCAGCGCCTCCGCACCCGTAGTGAGAGCGCGCGGATCTTCAGTCGCGCTCGCAACCAGAGTGCGCGCCGAGACCTGCGTGAACCTGCGATCATGCGTGTCGGAGTTAGCAATGCCGATACGCACCAGGTTCTGGTTGATGAGATTAAACCAGTCGCCGGCGTTCTGACCCAAAAATTCATTGAGTATGCCGCTGCGGCCATTGGTACCTATCCACACTTCAAGCGCATCGAAACCAGCGTCGAACGCGTTACCAATGGAGGGATCGAGGCGCTTCTGTGACAAATCGGCGCTGGATTGGGGTGGCGTCATGCCCGTATCAATGGCCAACCCGCCAGCACCAAAGTGTGAGCCAATGTGGTTGATCTGCACCAGGTTGTCCATCGGGTCATCGAGCAATCCGGCAATAATCTGTGCCGGTGATAAGTTGTAGAAGCCATAAGACGGAAAGTCCATACCCGCCGGAGCGGCGCCGGCCCAGTCGAAAGAGCCGCCGCTGATACTGTCGGGATCAACCCACACCGGCCAACTGTTGAAATGGCCGTAATCGAACGTAGTTGTTTCGCTGCTGGCTGCCACACCGATCAGGTCTTCCACACCCATCGCCTTGATGGTGGGAACAAAATCAGAGCGCACGCCGTGATCGGAGGGCGTAAAGAAATCCATACCTTCAGCCAGCATGACGGCAACGCGCTCCTCACGAGTCACTTCCCCATCAGGGCTATCGATGGAGTGAACATGAAAATCGCTATGCACAAAGCCACTGGTGTCGAGCAGTTTGACTATTTCAGCCTGCACGGTCGCGACCTGACCAGGAATAATGGTTACATTCTGCTTGTAGACTGAATAGCGCGGCCCCCGGGAGATCACTGCTTGATATTCGCCAGGTTCGAGGGTGATTCTCTCGCTTGCGCCATTGCGATCAATAAAGGCGGCCTGTGCTATACCAAACGGCAGAGAGTCTGCTCTAACATCGCCAAAAATGCCGGCTTCATTACCGCTCACGACATTGGTTAAGGGTGGGCTGGGATCAAAGCCTACCAATTGCAATTTGGCGGGACCGGGCCCTGTCTCATCTATCACGGTCACGTCGATATACCCCGACTCTGGCATCTCAAAATTGCGTTGCACGGCATCGCCGGCTACCGTCAACGCAGCGGGATCACTCTCGGGAAAGCGATAACCCTCCGCATTGGCCCTGATCTGGTAGTCTCCCGGTGGCAGGGTGAGCGTATAGCCGCCAGTGGCATCGGTGCGGCTGTGATTGACCATAAAGAGTGTCGGTGGACCGGACTCCACGTCCAGAAGCTGATACACCGCCACCTGTGCATCCTGCAGTGGCTGCCCTGCACTGCTCACGGTGCCGCTTACCGGCGTTGTCTGGATACCGAAGATCTCATCGCGAATGTCCGCAATGCTGGCGACGCTGCCGTCGCCGACCGCAAAATACCGTCGTAACAACAAACTTCCATCTGCAGGTACCGAGTAGTTCGCAGGGACGATACCCAGAATCAGGCTCAGCGCTGCGTCGCCATACACCACGATGTTGATGCCGACCGTTGAGAAACTCGATGAACGCTGCTCCGCGTGAATCAATCCGTAGGAAACGCCGGTACCGCCATCAACGCCGCTATAGGCGACAAAATTGCATTGATCACACAGGCCACCTTCCAGCGCGTCGCAGGCCAGATAGGTCTCCTCAGGGCAGGATGGTGTAAACAGGGGCTCGCCAAAACCCGCGTAGGGCTGGAAGAACTCAACCTGGCCGGATCCGTTCAGGTATTCCGTCAGATATATGGGCAAATCATCAGAGTCCTGATTTTGAATTGTGGTGTCCATCGTCACATAGCGGGCGCCTGGCTCAACGGTATAGCAGGTCTCAATCTCTACCGGTAAATCGCGATCATCGGCACTGGCCGGCAGGCTCGCGCCGAAATCGCGGATGGAAGAACTGGCATTGGCAAGCTCAAGCAGGTCATCGGGTCCGGTGGCGCAAATGACAGCAGACTCTCCATCACTGCCGTCGCGCTCTATGCGCACATCCGTATAGTTGGGCGTGTTCTCGATGTTAATGCCTATCACAAACTCTTCCAGATGATCGGGCAGCATCCCACCCGATGAATCTTTGCGACTGACGTCGATAATATTGCCGCCGAATGTCCCAATACTGAGCCATTGCCTGCCAGCCTTCTGGATAATAATCCGAAGATTCTCGTTCTCCAGTACGAAGTCCCCGGCCCTGCCGCGCGCCAGAGGCCCTGTCAGTAGATCCGCGTCTGTGGCGAGTCGCGCGGACACTGTCGACTGCGGCGGGGTCGGGGCCGGGGCCGGTACATCGATACCATTCCCGCTATTGTTATTGCCATTACTACAGGCGGCCAGAAGAACCGCGAGCGCGATGACACAGGATGCCCGTGATATAAGACGTGGTCGTGTTGAAGGCATCGACATTCTCCAGAATTATTATTCGAACCTGCGCTCAAAATAACAGAAACAGGCAGCCCTTGGCCACTCACTTCACACCCGGACCGTGATGCCCGGAGCCCAGCTGCGAATAGCAACAACGACATACTCTACTGCAACATCGGCCATTGCACGGCGAAGTTGCCGCTCAGACAGTGTTTGCTAGGACCTGCCAAACCTGCCCATACTCCTTGGCAAGCTTCGAGCCCTCATCAACGCAGGCGACGGGAGCGGCTGATAACAAATAACAGAGACAGAGACAGAGACAGAGACAGAGACAGACATAGCGTTATGCAAAAGGTAGTGGGATGCCTGCTGGACTATCAACGACGGTATGTCGACTGGAAGCTGTATTTCAGTATCGCCCTCTTTCTGGCTGTTTGCATCGCCGTCAATTATCGGTTCGATTTTCAACACAGCGTCATCAACGCATATTACGGCCAACCCATTCGATGATTGTGGATGTTTCTGTTTCACGCCTTTCCCATTATCGTTATCAGTTTGATTCTGGTGGTGTTGGGCAAGATCGAGAACTGCTTCGTCAAACGGGAGTTCTGGCTGAAGCTGCTGGTAGGTGTCGGCATATTGGCCTTTGGCAGGGCGTTCTGCGGCATCGACTATCTAGCGGAGTTTTTCCCGCGCGACGCATTCTTTTTTATTCGCCAGTGCCTCTACTGGTCATCCAGCCTGGTGATCACAGGGCTGCCATTGCTGGCGGCCTATTACTTCCTAGAAAAGCAGGACCAACCGAAGATCTGGCATGGCCTCTCCGTGCAAAAGTTCGATCCCAGACCGTACCTGTTAATGTTGCTGATTACCGCTGTGGTGCTAGGCATCGGCTCGTTTATGAGCGACATCCAAGAATACTACCCCCGCGTACTGCAGGCCGATATGGATCTGTTTCTCACGGAGTATCAGCGGCCGCGCTGGCAGGCGGTTGCCTTGTATGAGCTTTGCTATGGCAGTGACTTCATTTCGGTGGAACTGGTTTACCGTGGCTTACTGGTACTGGCTTTCACTCGTATACTCGGGCCTTACGCCGTACTAACGATGATCGGGTCCTATTGCTTCCTGCATTTTGACAAGCCGATGGGGGAAGCGATCAGCTCAATTTTTGGTGGCTATGTGCTGGGTATTATTTCCCTGAGTACCCGCAATATCTGGGGCGGCGTATGCCTGCACATTGGCGTAGCGTGGCTGATGGAATTGTTTGGCTGGTGGCAAACCGAAATTGGCTAGGAGTCGATAGGCTCTAGGGCAAGCCCATACAGTTGGCGAAGTAAGTGACCGTGGCGGGCCAGTCCGAGAACACGCCGCGAACACCTACATCGTTTGCCAGCACCCGCAGGATATCCATCGTATTGCCGTCATTGTTGATCAGTGGAGCGATGCTCTGGTAATACCAGCCACCGCCATTGGTGAGCGACCCTGAGCGCTCCACAGACCATGTGATGAGGTCGAGACCCGCCGCCCGCGCTTGTTGCGCATAAATAGAAGGCACGATGTTTTGGCCTTGCGCCGCCACCAGCATCCATATCGGCGGCGCGATGATGCGCACACCACTATCGGCTAATTCCTGCATGCCCGGCGTCCATGTGCCAGGATCCGTGTGATCGAAATCAGGGTCATCGTATCGGTCATCCAGATAGATCAGCCGCGGGGCGAATTCAGGATAGTGCTTCATCCAGAATCGTATGTCGGCGAGACTGAATGATTGCGCCCAGACCTGCGCAGGCGAGACGCCCGCAGCCCTGTACTCATCGAGCATTTTTCGCGCGTAATCCTGCCGGGTAAAATCGTTGGGCATTTCAATCTCCGGCAGCTTGAGTTCAGGAATCATCTGCACACCGAGTTGCTTGAACAACTCGATGCTCTCGCGATGCGTCATCAGCGTGCCGTTCGCGCGCGAGGCGGCAGCGTCAGTGTCCGTCCCGTACAGATACTCGCGCACTGACTTGGCCCCGGCAAACCGCTCATCCCGCTTGCCCTTAAGCTGCCTGAATTCGTCTAGCGTGATATCGCTGGTACAACAGCGCGCGGAAGCGCTGGAACGCATGGCGCCTGTTGCCGCGTCGTATCTCGCAGACCGAAACGGCTCGCTGCACTTTTCCGCTAACTCTGGTAACTCGAGAATATTGCTGGTCGTATGCAGATCGCATTGCGAATGTCTGCACACTAGCTCCCTGTCGCGGGTGAACGTCACGTCGCATTCGATCAGTCCCGCACCCTGCTCTGCCGCCGCGATATAGGACTCTCTAGTATGCTCGGCAAAGCGCACCGGTGCGCCACGATGCGCAATGGAAAAGTCTGACCGCCTGAAAACATCTTCTTGGCAGCTCTGTAGTTGCTTCTTGAGCTCGCTCTCTTCCATCTGCCCAACCAGCAACATCGGCCTGCTTCCCAGTTGGATTTTCGGCGGCTTCAGTTGCGCGATCCTATCGGTGGAAGTCTCGACCTTACTGATATCAGAAGCGACTGAGGCAGACGCAATCGGCTGCAGTAGAAGTCCCACTAAAAAACTGCCAAACAGAAACCAGTGCATCAAAACCTCGATTGCCGACAGCGAGCTGCCCGCAGTGTCAAGCCGCTAGTGCATACTGTATACCATCCGCAGAAGGCAATCAGATGACACACAACATTCACCAGCCATGCGGCCGCTCCTCTGCTATATTGCCAAACAGCAGGTGTTGCGATGGCATTCACACAATCGTCATACAGCAGCTCTAATCTGTGTGCTAAAGGAGACTCAAGATGCCACCCAGTCGTCGTACTTTCCTCAAGGGCCTAGGTGTTGTCGCCCTGGTGCCGGCCCTGCCCGGCTGCTCCAACGGCAACGACAATCTGCGCATTGAAGGGGGGGCTGCATTGCCCCCACCAGAGCCACTACCCGAGCGCCCGGTACTTTCGGATAACTTCGATTTCCCAATTGTCTCGGAACTGCCCTTTGCGCACGGCGTTGCCAGCGGTGATCCGCTGCCTGAACGCGTCATCATCTGGACCAGAGTGACCGAAGAAGAGTTCTCCTTACCCGCCCTGCCCGTAGAGTGGCGGGTAGCAACCGACCCCGGCATGTCTAATGTGATCAGCAGCGGCACACAGGATGCTGTTGCTGATCACGACTGGACCGTCAAGGTTGATGTGGTAGGTCTTGCGCCTGCAACTACGTACTACTACCAGTTCAACGCGCTCGGCGGGCTGACATCGATTATTGGGCGGACGCGCACCGCACCAGCACAGGATGTTAACGCTGTGCGCATTGCCGTTGTGTCATGCTCCAGCTACTGGTCATCCTGGTGGAGCGGATACGGACATCTCGCCAATCGCAACGATATCGATCTTGTCGTTCACTGCGGTGACTACATCTACGAATTCGTTGACGAAGACGAAAAAGTACGCGCGAGGCGCGATATTGCCGACATCAACTATGTCGATTACCGCGACTGGTTAAACCTGGACGAAGTGCGCCGCCGCTACGCGCTGTATCGCGCTGATCCAAACCTACTGCGCGCACACCAGCAACACCCCTGGGCTATTATTTGGGACAACCACGATATCTCCGTAAATTTTGGCAATGAACTTGACGACAGCAGCGTCGATGACAGTGTCCAGACAACAACCCTAAGCGATACCACAAGGGTGTTTTACGAATGGACGCCTACCCGGCCGGTGCGCGCTGACGGCAGCGGGGAGTTTGTATTGGTAGACGACGGTAGCTATCCAATGCCTGCGGATTCGCTACAGATTTACCGCAAACTGGATTACGGCCCGATGGCCGATATATTTTGCCTGGATACCCAGCTCTACCTCCCCTCGCGAGAGCGGCCTGAAGTGGTTTCCGACAACAGTCATTTGTCCTCTGGGATCAGTCTGTTTTCAAGACCGCAGTATGACTGGCTAACGGCCGGCATGCTGGCGTCGCAACAACAGGGAAAACGCTGGCGGCTGCTCGTCAACCAGACATGGATTACCAGTGACCTCACGCGCTGGGCAAACTACCCCGAAGAACGGCGCCAACTACTGGAATTCCTGCGTGGCGAAAACGATTCCGAGCAGCAGGTACACAACAACATCGTGGTCTCCGGCGACATGCACGGCAACTGGGGATCGGATCTCGTCGAGAAGGACCTTCCCGGCTATCGGTCCGGAGGTGTCACACCAAATACCCTCAATGGCTCAACACCAGAGAATATCGCTGCCGGCTTTTACCGCGACAGCACGGCCAACACAACCATCGACAATGCCAGGCGCGGCTCGGTAGGCATTGAATTCGCGCCAACTTCCATGGGCAGAGGTGGCTTCGATGAAATCATTGCCAATAGCTCACCGAACTCAACAGCAGCGGAACAAGTTGCGGCCTCGCGCGGCGTGGAACGCGGATTACTGAACAGCACCCCGGCATGCCAGTTCGTGGAATGGGTTGATCACGGCTATGGCATTGTGCATCTGACAGCGGAGTCGGCGACATTTGAGTTCTGGTGGCAGGACAAACTCACGCCCGGGTCACCCGATGTTCTAGGCAACCAAATGATCACCTTCGCCGCCGATGATGTCGCGGCAACACCACCGCGCTATCGCAACCAGCTCGACCATGTGAGCCTGCACGGTAAAACGGTTGCAGCAACGGCAGGCGACAGAATGGCAGAACCCGCGCCCGAGGGTATTCTGAGTCCGCGCTGAAGCTGGAAAAATGGGGACAGGTACCGTTATGTTTAACAAAAGCATTCCGCATAAACTGCTTCTATGAAGCGCTTAGTGATAAGTGTTTGTCTGGTGCTTTCTGGAGCAGTGGCAGGGTGGTGGCTGCGTGAACTGACCCACGAAAGGCATCTATTGCTCGCGCAAGCGCCTGTCGCGCCCTCCGATCTCCCAGTAGCCCCTGGCACCTCAATGCAGCGCTCCGCTGCGGAAAAAACCAATGCTGTAATCCCGCTTTCACTGCCTCGGTCAACGCTACCAGCTGAGGCAGCAAGCTTTGCAGAACTGTTGGGGTCTGGCAAATATGATCAGGCGATTGCGTATTACGAAACTACGCTTCAGGTTGACGATGGAAACCAGGCATTCCTGAAGCCTCAGCTAGTTGACTACTTGCGCGCCCGTATTCAAGGGTGTGCTGATGGCGCCTTTATTGACTTGGTACAGCGGTGGTTGCAAGCCTACTACGCAGATATCGATGTATTACTGCTGTTGGCGGATAACCAGAGTTTCTGCGGCGCTCCTGAGGAGGCGGCGAGGACGCTCCAGATAGCAAATACCTACGCCTTGAATCCCGGAGAGTGGGCAAGCGTGGCGACCGGTGTGGCGCGTCTGATTGCAGCAACGGAAGAGCAACTGACCGGGCAGCAGGACTGGATCAAGTTACTGGGTTTCTATGAATTCCTTGAGGCTAGCGATCTTGCTACAAATATATCGCAGCTAGGCAGGGCATCACTGTACGAGAGGATCGGCGAGATACAGCGCAGCCGGGAGTTGCTGCTGGCACTGCGCGAAAGCGATAACAGGATCAATGTTGAGTGGACGGCAGCGCTCAATCGACAGTTAGCCAATGTTTCTGAGCAACCTTTGTCTGAGACTCGGCCACAACATGAGATACCCCTTACTCGTCGCGGGAATCACTATAACGTTGCAGCGATCATTAACGGCGGGAACCCGCTGGCGCTAGTGATAGACACTGGTGCCTCCATAACGACACTGTCCAAAGAGAGTTTCAGCCAACTGGAAAACCGCGGGGCCCAGTATCTCGGCACGCAACTCTTCAACACCGCCAACGGGATGACCCAGGGCGAGATTTACCAAGTGGACTCTATTCAACTGGGCGAGATAAACATACCTAACCCCAAGATTGCAGTGCTTGATTTTGAGCCTTCGGCAGGCCTTGATGGCCTGTTAGGCATGAATGTATTGCAACGCTATCGTTTTGAAATTGATCAGGACAAAGACATTTTGTACATGAGCCCGCGGCTCTGAATTCCAGTGCCCCAAGTATGCTGTCCGCAGCCGCGTTCTAGTAATGAGCTCGTTTACTGTTCTTCAATACCTGCAGTAGTGGGTTGTAACCTTCCGGCACGGGTACTAGAGAAACTTCAGTTGCATAGTGTTCATAGTCGGCGATCATTTCTTTCACCATTTTTGGCTTCGACGACGCCAAATTGTTGATCTCGCTTGGATCAATAGTGATGTCGTATAGCTCCCACTCACCCGTACCCTTTGGTGGGGGGTTGTTGGACAGTTTGTACTTGCCTTTAAATACGGCGCTGCTTCCGGCCAGTTCATACCCGATGGCCTCCGAATCCGGGTGTGCGGTTTCTGCTTTGCCTGTCATCACGTTCCAAATGCTTGTGCCGTCGGGGGCGTGGATATTTCTGCCCTTATACGTTTCGCCGGGCATATCCACACCCGTTACCTCGAGGATGGTCGGGTAGATGTCTCTCACGAAGGCAAATGTGTTGGATCGGTGACCCGCAGGAATGGCTGCGGGGTAGCGTGCAATAAACGGTACGCGTAAACCGCCCTCGGTGGAAAAAGTTTTGTAGTAGCTGTTCGGGCTGTTGGCAGCCGCCGCCCAACCCGGGCCATAATCGGTGTAGGAACCCTTCTGGCCCATAGCAGAGTAGTCGCCCTTGTAATCTTCCATGTAAGTATACTGATAATTTTTCATATACCAGTCTCGATACTCTTTCTTGGAGGATAACAAATTAGGGTCGGTGCCATTGTCTGCCAGAAAAATAATCAAGGTGTTATTCAATTCGCCGATCTCGTCCAGATAATTCAGTAGCTTGCCAATATTGTGATCCATGTTGTCGGCCATACCGGCATACGTCTGCATGCGTCGAGCGTTAAACTTTTTCTCTTCGGCGGACAGAGAGTTCCAGTCGGGAATCTGCCAATCACCGAAAGACGTTTTTTCAAACTGCTCGTCAAGTTGTACGCTGTCAGGAAAAATCCCCAATGCTTTTTGTTGCTTCAGGCGGTTGCGGCGCATCTCATCCCAGCCACCGTCGTACACCCCGTTATACTTATCGATAAACTCTTTAGGTGCCTGATGTGGGTAGTGTACGGCCTGGTAACCCAACCATGCGAAAAAGGGCTTGCCTCTTTCGCGGTCGGCTTCTATGTTCTCGATAATACGCTGAGTATAAAAGTCAGACGAGAAGTAGTCTTCCGTTGGTAGCGACACCTCGTTACCATTTTCAAAATAGTGTACGCGATCGTACATAGGTGCATAGGGCTGCTCTACCCAATTGTCGGCCCCACTTTCGGCAAGGGCGAAGGTCTGCTCGAAGCCACGGGCAGAAGGGATCGATTCCGGGTTGCCGCCGAGGTGCCATTTACCGGCCATATAGGTGTTGTAACCGGCATCACGCATTACGGTGGCGATACTCACCACACTGGTGTTGAGATAACCTTCGTAGCCGGGCTTGCCGAATTGGTTGTCCGCCATGATCTCACCCATGTTGCCAAGACCCGCCAAGTGGTTGTCCACACCGCTGATCATCATGGTGCGGGTGGGTGAACAGGTGGCGCCCACATGAAAATTGGTAAAGATGGCCCCCTCTGCCGCCAGGCGATCTATGTTCGGAGTCTGGATTTCACTGCCGAAGGCGCCGATATCGCTATAGCCCATATCGTCCGCAATCAGTATCAGAACATTAGGGCGCTTTGCCTGTGCGTCAGCCGGTGCTTGCTGCGAATCGGCTAATGCGATGTGCGTGGTCAGCATAACAGTGGAGGCAAGGATGCTCGTCCATAGCACTGCAGACACGTTCTTCATTCGTTATTGCTCCACGGGGAAAGGCGAGTTACCCGATTTGACCATGCAGTCAGTGTGCTGTCTAATGCATTAATTAGATCATTTGAAGACTATAAATGCATAATGCTTAGTCACCGCCAGTTAGTGCACGCACTGTGCCTTCGCAAGCATGGCAATTTTACGCGCGCAGCTCTCGAAGCGAATATCTCCCAATCTGCCTTCTCACGAAGTATCCGTAATCTGGAGTCAGATTTGGGTGTGCCGCTTTTTGATCGTCACAAAACAGCGGTGAAACCAACACGATACGGAGAAGTTTTTCTGCGCCGGGCAAAGTCTATCGCGGCCGACTCCGAGGAATTGGAAAGAGAAATGCAACTCATGCGAGGGTTGGGGGCCGGGCGCTTTGCTGTCGCTCTGGGGGTGTACCCTGCGGAAATATCTGGAAACCGCGCGCTGGGTAGTATGCTTAACGACTTCCCGAAACTGCAGTATCGTAGCTACGTCGGGAATTGGGAATTGGTTAACGAGATGGTATTGAACCGGACTGTAGACATTGGGTTCGCGACGATAGAGGCCGCCGAGACAGCGGGTAACTTGCTGGTAAAACGGGTTAGCTCACGTGAAATGGTTCTTTACTGCCGCAAAAACCATCCGCTGGCCGACACCGCTAAGCCAAGTAGAGCGGATCTGGATCAGTTTCCTTTGGTATCGATTCGCGTACCCGCTGCGCTTGCAGACGCCATTCCCGGTAAGGCAAGTATCGATCCTGCAAGCGGACATCTGGTACCAGCCGTTGAAATTGACGACATCACAACCGCGCGCACAGTTGTCAGCCAAAGCGACGGAATTGGTGCGGCGGTACCTTTACAGATTGAGTCCCAATTGATGTCCGGGGAGCTGGTCTTGTTGAATTTTCAAAACCCGTGGATTAAACCGGCCTATGGTTTCTTGCTGTTAGAGAATCGTGCGATAAGCCCTGCGGCTGAAGTCTTTATGGAAAAAGTGATCGCACTCGAAAGGGACGCCGATAAAAAAAACAAAATCCTTCTGGAAAAATACCGATGACGAAACCGTAAGCTTCCCCCTGTCAGCGAAAGGACACACCTGGAGCTTTCCGCTATCGCATTTGTCAGCACTCTTTTCGGGGCGGCTATATCGGGTGCGTTTTTTTTGGGCTAGCGACTCAAGTCGCGAATACTTCTGCTGCTTCCTGCAGGTGCGCCTGCGCACTGGCAAAATCGAACATATCCAACGCCTCGTGCGCAGCGTGCAATTGCTCAAATCCGTGCGCGCCTTCCCCCAGCCCATCCAGCAGACGTTGCGCAATATCCAACGCTTCGGGGTTGTTGTCAGCAACGGCGGTTAGAAGGCCGGCAAATACAGACTTCACTTCCTCCTGACTCATCGCTGTTTGCATCGGCTCCGCTGTTGCAGCAGGCACGAGGCTGGCCTGTGACAGCGCGACCACCGACAGGCCATCCGCCAGTGCTTGCACGCTTTGCGGTTCGAACAGTTGCCCCGACTTCAGTGCGAGCTCAATCGACTCTGGAAGCGGGGGACAGGCCACGCTTCTAAAAACGTGGTCTGTCCCCGTTTGTTTCCCCGTTTGTTTCGTCCCCGTTTGTTGTCCCCGTTTCTTCTTCGCGTTTCTTTCCATGACCGACTGATACCGCGATACATCCGTCAACGGCGATCAATTGCCATCGGCTTTGTCCGCATGGCAGCGGTGAATTCTCTAAAGGCCGTTTCTGAACGCTCTCCCACCACACTTATGCTAAGCTTTCTGTAAACGCTTTATCAGACATAAGTCTGTTGCTGAAAGTTGTTTTCACGCAATGGTGTTACAGGAGAGCAAGATGGAACAGATAGTCGTGATCACTGGTGCAGCGGATGGATTAGGAAAAGCCTTTGCCACACGGTTTGCCGAGGAGGGCTATCAGGTAGTCGCCGCCGATATCAATGACGAAGCCGGGGAATCTCTGGTTACTGCGCTCAGCGCGCACAGCGGCAAGGTGGTTTACCGACACTGTGATGTTACGCAAAAGGATCAAGTTCAAGCACTGGTGAGCGGCGCTATTGATCAGTTCGGCACGGTGCATGTCCTGATCAACAACGCGGTGCCGCCGAGCGCATTGGCACCACTTGAAGAGAAATCCGATGAAGCGTTTCAGCGCCAGCTCGACGGTGGATTTTTCGCCGCACGCTGGGCAATGAACGCCGCGTTTGACTCGATGAAAGCAGCGGGCTTTGGCCGCATTATTAACTTGTGCTCACTCAACGGCGTGAACGCACACCCACAAACCGCTGACTACAATATTGCCAAGGAGGCCCTGCGCTGCCTCACCCGCAGCGCTGCGCGGGAGTGGGCCCCGCATGGCATTCGGTCAACGCGATTTGTCCTGGCGCTATCACCGCAGCCTTTCTGGCCATGCAGGAGTTTGCTCCGGAAATGGCCACGCGCGTTAACAAGCAAATTCCCATGGGCTATATGGGTGATCCTTACGAAGACATCTCTGGTGTCGCACTGTTCCTCGCCAGTAAGGATGCTCGTTATATGACCGGCAACACCCTCTACGTGGACGGTGGCGGCCATATCAATGGGATCAATTGGGCTTCGCTGTTCGAGTGAGGTAGCAGCTGGAGCGACGGCTATAAATCGTTGCGGCTGACGCCGGGAACCTCCAGCACCAGATCAGGACCATATACCTTGCCCACTGTTTGGAAGCCGGGTTCCCAGCGGCCTTCGATGACACGCCGCGCCACTATCAATGCGCTGTGGAAGGTGAGCAGGTAGGCTTCTGGTGTAATCAGTTCGGCTGATGCAGAGTCGCCAGCGTCATTACGGACGGCCGATACTATCCTCGTCTGGCGCATTTCCTGCGCACCGGGCGGCGGCCCCTCAGGCGCGAAATTGTCGATCAGCCATCCCAGCACGCGGCGGCCCGCATCCGATCGTGCCACGCGGAGCAACCAGGAAGGCAGGTCTCCCTCCTGCACCTGGAACACCTCAATATTGGGAATACCCGTGCTTACATAGCTGGTCATCATGTCGGCCCACGGAATCTGCACAAGTGTCTGCTGCTGCTCGTTTTCGTCTCTGTGAATGACCTTGGGTGGATTCATTGCAACCATCCTGCCATTTTCACGCTTCAGAAGAGGTCGGCCCAGCATCTCCAGCCCGGATTTGAGTGTGCCGCGACTGAGCTGCGCGCCTTCTGCGGCGGTGTAGTTGCCGTTGAGCACAACCATAAGATCTGTAGGGCTGGTTATTTTCCCGGCCACATAAACATTAAGGCAGTCTGAGGGCACCACGTCATAGCCAACCGCTGGCATCACCATAATATTCGCCTGCTTGAATTCTTCATCGCGATCCAGCTGCGCCTGGATCACATGGATTTCCCCCGTCAGGTCTAAATAGTGGGTGCCCGCCTCCACCACCGCGTCCAGCATGGGCTTGGCCGTAAAGGTATAGGGGCCCGCTATGTGCAAAACAATTTCAAAGTGCCTGAGGACTTCCACCAGGTTGTCATGATTGTTTTCCAAATCAAGCACAACATAGTTGTAACCCAGAGATTCAGCCAGGGGCTTCAGTTTGGCTTCGTTACGACCCGCCAGAACCGGCTCAATGCCGTATTCAGAGGCCAGGTTGGCAATACCCGTACCCGTGAATCCATACGCGCCGTAAATCAGCACCTGACCTTTGCGATTTTGGGGCAGACTAGCCAACACTGCTTCCGAGAGTGGCGCCGGTGGTAACAATGACACTGGCTCGGGACGACTTATGACATACAGACTAACAGTGGCACCTAAAAGAACTACAGCCAACACAATCACTACGTAGCGCATTATGGTCTTCCTTTTGAGCGCCGGCTTCTTGGGCAGGTTTGCAGGCAACACGCCTACACGCCAGAAACATCGGCTTTACTATTAAAGCGTCAGATACCTGCCAGCTTGGCTTGCACAACCTCTGTTAACAAGGGCATCACATCAATCGCCTTCAGATTCTCCTCCAACTGCTCGACCGTGGAGGCACCCAGAATCACGGTAGAGACATTCTTATTTAGCAAGCACCAGGCGATGGCGAGTCTGGAAAGGCTTATATCGAGTTCTTCGGCAATGGGAACGAGCGCAGTAATCCGCTTCATTCTTTCCTGTCCTCGATCTGACTCCACCATCGTTTTCCTGAGCCATTCGTAGCCCTTCAGTGATGCCCTGGACCCTTCTGGAATGCCCTCAAGATATTTTCCCGTGAGCGCGCCTGAAGCCAGTGGTGACCAGGTCGTGGTACCCATACCGTATTTCTCATAGAGCGGCGCATACTCCACCTCGAAGCGTTTTCTATCCAGAAGATTGTATTGCGGTTGCTCCATAGAGGGTGGTGTTAAGTGATTCTTGTCAGCAAATTTATGGGCTTCGGCGATCTCATCGGCGGCCCATTCGGACGTACCCCAGTACAGTACTTTGCCTTGCGTGACGAGATTATGCATCGCCCATACCGTTTCACCTATGGGCGTGTCAGGATCGGCGCGGTGGCAGAAATATAAATCCAGATAATCAACGCCTAAACGTTGCATGGCCTGATGACAGGCTTCAGTGACATGTTTTTTACTCAGGCCAAGTTGCGTCGGCGCGGGGTTGAGCGTTGCGCCAAAAAATACTTTGGAAGAAACACAATAACTGTCTCTGGGCCGCGCAAGTGTTCTTAATGCCTTGCCCATCACCACCTCGGACTCTCCGGCTTCATAGCCCTCGGCATTGTCGAAAAAATTTATACCCGCATCAAAGCAGATACCAAACATTCTTTCCGCCAACTTCGAGTCCACCTGCTTATTGAAGGTGACCCATGAACCGAACGACACCTCGGACAGCTTAAGGCCGGATTGACCCAGTTTTCTATATTGCATAACGAACTCCCTCCTTGATAACAGCGCCAAACTCTTCTTAGCACATACGCTTATGGCCTTTGCCTCAAAATAAGTTCGTCTCCACGCTGGGTAAACTCAATATGTTTCAAAAACGACATACCCAGCAATATTTCATCGGTCTGCAAGCCCGGCGTGATCCCCGCGGACACATTGCGCAATTCAATCCCACCGACACTGACACTATCGAGATTCGCCGCGTAGCTGGTCGACATGCCGTTGGCCGTCTGGGTCGGAAAGGCTCTACCTCGGCGCAAACCCAGAGATGCGGCAATCGCCTCGGGAATGGCCACTCCCGTCGCGCCGGTATCCAGCATGAACGTTACCGGCATACCATTAATCTGACCGTCAGTAACGTAGTGACCAAACTTGTTGCGCTGCAGCACCACTTCTCGAAATCCGTCTTCGGCATGCCGTGTCTGCAGGGACTGGTTGGGGTTGCGCTGTTCGTCAAGCAAATCACTAAAATAGAATAGGCCGAACCCCAGCAACACCAGCCAGGCCAGTGCCTGCATCACGATGCCCATGCGCTTCTGTTTGCGAACCTCGTCGCCGCCGCTCATACGCTATAGCCCGAGAAACCCTATACTGACTTATCAGAAACGTCAGGCGCTTCAGCAGCGGCAGGAAAAAAGTGGACATCGCGCTGCGGGAATGGAATCGAAATACCCTGTTTGTCGAACTCGCGCTTCACAGTTTCCATAACGTCCCAGTAGACATTCCAGTAGTCTGCCGTTTTGGACCAGGGGCGACAGATCAGGTTTACTGAAGAGTCAGCCAGTTCGTGCAACCGAATAACCGGCTCCGGAGTTTTCAGGACCTTGGGATGGTTCTCCAGAATCGAGTGCAGGATACTCTGTGCTGCGCCAAAATCGTCACCATAGCCGATGCCAAACACCATATCGATGCGGCGCGTATCGCTGCCGGTGATATTGGTAATAGCGTCATTCCAAACATTGTTATTGGGTATCGTAATTAGCTGATTATCAAAAGTATTAATAGTGGTGTAGAGAAGGTTCATGCCACTGACTTTACCACTCACTCCCGCCACTGTGATGGCATCACCCGTATCATAAGGCCGGTAGATCAGAATGAGCACGCCACTGGCAAAATTACTGAGAGTACCCTGCAGTGCCAAACCGATCACCAGGCCTGCCGCGCCGATTAGCGCGAGAACCGGGCCGATATTGACGCCAATCAAGGGCAGTGCCGCAATGAAACCAATAAAGAATACCGTGCGACGGACACCCACCTGGATAAAGTTCTCCAGCAGCATCGACACTGGCTGCCTGGCAACAAGGCGGTCGGTGAGGCGGCCCAGCAATCGAGAGATGAACAACACAATGAAGATAGCTGCGACGAATTTCAAAATATTGATGAGAAGCAGCAGCCCGCCATCCTCAGACTTGATCCACCCCCTTAATGCCAGCATCGCAGCTGTGGTTTCGTCGACACTCAGCTTGATGCCAGAGACCGCCGACAAATAGAGCCTATAGTCCTTGACGTCACCTCCCTTGGCGTCAAGCGAATCCAAAACGATTCCGAAGCGCTTGTTGATGCCTCCCTGCGCGACCCGCATGACGGCAATTTTCTCACTCGGCGCAGTGCTCGCCTGAATTGCCGCATCATCGGATTTACCGCTAGCAGCTAGTGTTGATGTATCCGCGGTGCTGGCTTCATCGCTTACCGCTCCGCCTGCGGCATCTGGCAGCAGGGCCAAAACGCTCTCTTTCAGCTGTTCACCGACTTGCCCGATCAGCCCGACACTCTGATCACCTTTACGGCTTCGTATCTCCAAAGCACCTATTTGCCTTACCTTTTCCTCAAGCACGCTTTGCCATGCGGCCGCTTCCACCTCGAGTTGCATCTTGGTCAGCGGCAATAACAACGAATTGAGATCAGCCTCGCTGATCTGCACGTTACTCGCGGTCTCCGCGACGTAATCTGTCGCGGCGAAGACCTCCGGATGGCGCAGCAGAAGCATCAGCGCAAGAGCACCCATGCAAGTGAGAGAGTGGAGTCGTTTTTTTGAAGCCACGATTTATCCTCTTAAGACAACAATCCAACCATTATAAAGAGGTTGCCGCGTAGTGGCCAATGCAGCCCATGAGGAAAGCGCGCCTTCCAGCGCAAAAACGGCGTGCCGCTGCGCTCTATCAACTCAGCGTGTACTGACTCAGATCCGGTTCACGCGTCCACTTCCAGTAGTCAACCAAGCGCCAGGGAAGATTAGCTGTCACCTTACCCTCACTGTTCTTGTACCAGTTGTCGGTACTGTCATGGGCCCACACCAACTGCTGAACCCACGCCTGCAAACGTTCGTTGTATTCTTCGCTGGCTTCCTCGGTACACTCGATCAGTTGATAGTTATTCTCTAGCAGTACGCCCAGACAACCCGTGATGTAGCGCACCTGGCATTCAGAGTTGAATACCAGGCTACCAGCATGCGCCAGATTAGTGGCAGGCCCATAAATGCAGAACAGATTTGGAAAGCCCGGCACGGTAATACCCAAATTAGCCTGCGGGTCATCTGCCCATTGCTCAGCCAGTATGCGGCCATTGCGGCCGACAATGTTCATTGGATAAAGCCAGCGGTGGTTATCAAAACCGGTGGCATAAATGATGATGTCTACCTCGTGCAGCGTATCACCGCAAACAATGCCGTTGTCAGTGACCCGGTCGATGGGATCGGTAATCAAGGCCGCATTATCGCGCTGCAGAGCGCGCAACCAACTGCCGTTGTCCTGCAGCATACGTTTGACGAACGGAGGATATTGGGGAACCACTTTATCCCGCAGCTGAGTATCGCCCTGCACCTGACTTTCAATCCAGGCCGTCATGTGCTGACGCGCCACGTCGTTGAGCTCGCACACCGAACGTTCCTGATGCGGCCACTGCGGATCAGTTACCAGCGAGGGTAGTAAGCCATCACTCGCCGGCCAGAACAGCATGAATCTATACCACCGCGCATAGTAAGGCAGATGCTTGAGCAACCATTTCACCTCATCAGGTACCGCTGCGTGGTACTGCGGATTGGGAAACATCCATACCGGCGAGCGCTGGAACACCTTTATCTCCGCCACCTGCTCTGCAATCGCCGGAACCAGCTGGAAGGCGCTGGCGCCCGTGCCAATGACGGCGACACGCTTGCCGCGCAGATCGTGCTGGTGTTCATATTTTGCGGAGTGAAACTGAGGGCCGTTGAAATCACTGCGGCCCGGAAATTCGGGTATCTTCGGCTGGTTCAACTGGCCCACTGCGCTGATAACGGCACGAGCGGTAAGCGTTTCACTGATGCCGCCCGGACGCTTTATCTGCACCCGCCACAACTGCTCAGCTTCGTCAAAAATCACGTCAGTGACAGCTGTGTCGAACTGCAGGTGCTCGTCGAGTTGGTATTCCTCGCAGCAGTTCTTGAGGTATGCCTGCAACTCCGGTTGCGCGCTGTAGTACTGGCTCCAATCATGATTGGGTTCAAACGAGTAACAGTAGAAATAGTTGGGGGTATCGACACGCGCGCCAGGATACGTGTTCTCAAACCAGGTACCGCCGACATCAGGGTTTTTCTCTAGTATCCGAAACGGTATGCCCGCCTCGCGCAGTCGAATACCAGCCAGAATTCCACCGACACCTGCGCCGATCACTATCACCGGGAACTGCTGTCGCTGTGACTGCGGCACTTCGCTCGCCCAGTGCAGGGCACGACTGTCTTCGCCCGCCAGATTCATTTCCTCCATCATCATGGGCACGTACTCCTCGGGTACGTGTTCTCCCACCATAAAGCTCATCATGCGCCGCACAGTCTCGGCGTCCGGAAGCTTTGGCAGCTGGCACTGATTGTCGCGGAACTGCTTGACGACCTGCAGTGCCTGGCGCCGCACTTCGGCCTGCTGCTCCGGCGGCAGGAAGCCATCAATCTCACCCAGTATTGCTGTATTGGGACGAATCGGGCCGTCCAGTAAGCTGCTATCACCGCTCATGTGTATCATCGACATCATCAGCGCCGGAATACCTGCATGCTGCAGGGCGCGCTCGATAAACTCATCACTTTCTGTGATCGGTTGCTCGGCCGGGCGCAGGTGTTTACGGATGAGGTCTTCGACGCTGTTGCTCATGCGGAGTGTTCCTTGTTGTTGTGGACGGGGGTGTAGCGGGTGTCGCTACCTGCCCGACCGATCTACGGCGTGAAAATTATGGCGATACTGACGCGGGCTCATTCCCAGATGCTTGCGGAACATACGCGAGAAAAACGCCTGCTCGGAATAGCCCACTCTGTTGCCGATATCGGCGATACGCAAGTTACTGTGCAGCAGTAACTGAGCAGCCTGTACCAATCTTAGTTCGTTGCGGTAGGCCATGACACTGGATCCCGTTTCTTTCTTGAATAGCCCCGACAATCTCGAAGGCGACAAATTGCTGGCGGCAGCGACATCCTCCAGTACGATGTCGGCGGCGAAATGCTCGTCGATATAGGTGCGAGCCGCCCTTATCCTTGAATCGAGTGCCTTGCTGCTGTCTCGCGGCATGCAACTAGCGCAGCGCAACAATAGTTGCTCCAGCAAGTTGTGGTCCAGTTGGGCCTTCAGCGGGCCGCTGTCGATGAAGTTACTGTACAGCTGGCTCAGGGTGCGCTCGATGCTATCCGCAGCATCGGTATTCAGCGCCAACTGCCGAACTCCTGGCCCGGCTAGAGGCCATTGCACCCAGGAGCGCCAGCTGTCAGCGCACTGAAAAACAACCCAATAGAAATTCCACTGCGCACTTTGTGAACCGGAAAAGTCTGTCAATGTGCCGGGCTCTATCAATGCGACACTGGTCGGTGTGAGCTCGTAATCACGCAAACCCGCTCTGAAATATCCTGTACCGGCCAGCGTAAATACCAACAGCCAACTATCCACCTGGGTATCGCCAAAGCCGCCGAAATTGATTGAGTGACGGCCACGCCCTGCATACTTGCCGACGAATAAAGGCAACTTCACGAATAGGCTATGGTCCAGCGCCGCCAGATATTGACGAATAAATTCCTCAGCCTGTTGTTTCGTCAACGCCAACTGGCCGAACGCCTGTTGCCACTGCGGCACGAGGCTCAATAACCTGTGCTGCTGTGGCAAACTCAGAATAAGTGCATCAGTGAAGCGCTGGAAAGACCGGAAGTCGACCGGGGCACCGGTTTCGGCAAAGTAGGCAGCGGCGAGATTGCGATCAGCCACGCCCGGGTCCACCCCATTAATGAGGGCGAACAGCACTCTGGCAACTGCCGTTGAGGCAGCCAACTAGTTTCTCAGCATGTGATAGGAATATCCAAATTAATAACTGATAACTCCAATTTATGTGCAACAAAGTGACCTACTATATCAAGAATGTCCAATAACGGGCAATCGCTTACTGGCTTATTATAATGCGGAGAAACCTATGAATAGCTTCCTGATCCAAGGCGGCACGTTGGTCGACGGCACCGGAGCTCCCAGCTACCCGGCAGACCTGCGCGTGGAAAACGGCGTTATTACTGAAATAGCACCTAAACTCGAAGTACGTTCAGATGAAGAGGTGCAAGACGCCGCAGGCTGCATCGTCGCCCCAGGATTTATCGAAACCCATACCCATTTTGATGGCACCATGTGGTGGGAACCGGATCTCAAGCCATTGGCCGGTTTTGGTGCTACCACTGTGATCATGGGCAACTGTGGTTTCTCAGTCGCACCGCTGTCAGACTCACCCGAAGCGCGTGATGAAGTGGTAAAAATATTCTCTTTCTTCGAAGATATCCCTGCGGAGCCCTTTCGAACAGAACTACCCTGGACCTGGAGAACCTGGTCCGAGTACAAGCAGGCGCTCACCACGCAAGTAAAAGTGCCTACCAACTACGGGGCTTACGTCGGGCATATTGCGCTGCGCCTCGCGGTGCTGGGCATGGAGGCCTGGGATCGCGCGGCTACGCCGGCTGAGATTCAGGAGATGGTTACTCTGTTGCACGACGCCCTAGACGCCGGCGCCATGGGTATGTCGTCCAATTTAATGGATCACGACGGCAGCGACCGTCCAGTTCCCTCACTCAAAGCCGACGACGCAGAGTGGCTGGCGCTGGCCCAGACCCTGGAGCAATACCCCGGCAGGCAGCTGCAGATTATCGTCGATACCTTCCGCGCCATGACGGCTCCTGCTTCGATGGAGCGACTGGGCAATCTGTTCGAGGGTATTGATGTGCGCGTGCAATGGGGCGGCGTGCCAACGCTGGAGTTCCAGCGCGACTTAATGGGCATACAGACGCCGCTGATTGAGATGCATGAAAAGTTCAAGCAGGAAGGCAGGGACTTCTGGACCGGCTTCTCACATGTGCCGATCACCGTAACCCTGAGCGTGCAGCAATCGCTCATTTTCGCGCAGAGTAATGACTATGTCTGGCACGAGGTTGTGGTCGCCGAAACGGAAGAGGAGAAGATACGAATTATGCGCGATCCCGACTGGCGTGCCCGCGCGCGCATCTCTTGGGATAACGAAGCGTTCGATTTTTCTCCACTGGCGAAAGCACAATCGCGGGGTATGTTGTTACTAAACTCCGACAATGGCACGGGCCCGGTTCGTATCACCCTTGGTGAATATGCGGACGAGTTAGGCGTGCACACCTCTGATGCTATGGCCGAATGGCTGATCAATAACGGATTGGATTCCACCGTGACCATGCCGGCTTTCGCCAAGGATGAAGACATGGTGGTACGCCTGATACGCGACCCCTACACCTTGGGCAATATCACCGATGCTGGCGCCCACGGCCAAATGTTGTGCGGCGGCGGCGAGAACATACTGTTACTCACCGACTATGTGCGAGACTCGGGCCGAATCACGCTGGAGGAGGCTATCCACAACCTGACGGGGAAGCCGGCCAATCACTTTGGCCTGCATGATCGTGGCGAATTGGCAGTTGGCAAACGCGCCGACATCACAGTTTTTGATATGGACGAAATTCGCTATCAGGACATAGAAAAAGTGTACGACGTACCCGATGGCAAGGGCGGTCATACATGGCGCTGGACGCGCAGCCCCGCACCCATGCGACTGACAATGGTAAACGGCGAAGCCACCTTTCAGAACGGTGATTATACCGATGCCAGGCCCGGCGTTATGGTGAGCCCGCAAGGCCGAGCGGCTATGCCTTGATGGCTGCGCGCAGACAGTACTCGGCTCCCTATAGCTTACTGCGTCTAAAACTGCGGTAAGCTACAGGGACACAAAAAAACGAGGAGCAAAGCCTTGTCATATCCAAAAAAGCAGGCCCTACTGACTTGGGCGAGACAGTATCCCGAATTGTGGAATGCTGGCGACAAGCAGGCGTGGATTGAAAACTGGCGCTCCGTGGCGCCCGGTGAGTTCCGCATGTTGGACCCGGTGGGAACACCCCAAAAGCGCGGCTTCAAATTTTGCTGTGAGGATTCATGGGATCTGTTTCAGCCACGCGTGCGTTTCAATATTCAGCCCGGCACACTGTTTGTATGTGCCAATGAAGTCGCTTGGTGCCTGGAAAATCACTTTGAGGGCCCCGATGGCCCCAAGCTTCAATACAGCCTTGAGACCTACCTGTTTGGTGACGACGGCTCTGTCAATATCCGCACCTACTATAGGGTTCCCGCGCACAGTAATGAAAATATCGGCGATATTTTTGAAGTCTACTTACCCGACAACAAGCACGGCTGAATAGCGCTTTAATAAGCGACTAGATCGGCGCCAAACCGAGTAAAGCTTTGAGGCCTATATGCTGGCCTTTAAGCCTAGTGACTGCGAAGCCTAAACGTAGCGCTTAAGCATTTATTGCCGATTTAGCAGCTTTAGACAGTGCCAGTCACGACGGGTCTTACTTCTTGATAAGTCCCGCAAACAGTTTGTCGAGCTTGGTCGCGTTGTACGGTGGATTAGTGCCCGCGAGCTTCTGTAAATTCACCCAGCCCTGTTTGTAAACACTGCGCGCATGACTGAAGGTCTTGAACCCATCATGGCCCTGATAGCTACCCATGCCGCTGTTGCCGACACCACCGAAGGGCAGATCAATATTTGATACATGCATCAGCACATCGTTGATGGTGACGCCACCAGACTGCGTATTCTGCAAGACATAGCGTTGCTCGGACACATCATTGCCGAAATAGTAAAGGCCCAGCGGATGCGGTCGATCGGCGATATAGTCAACACAGTCAGTCACTTTGGTGTACGTTTTCACGATCATCACGGGGCCGAATATTTCGTCCTGCATTACTTTCAGATCCTCTCCTGGATTGACTATCAAATGCACAGCGATGCGCCTCTCCTGTGCATTATAGCTGTCTTCAGAGAGTGGCACGATACGCGCGCCCGCCTGCCTGGCCTCTTCGATATATCCCGTAATACGCTCAAAATGACGTGAGTTAATCACCGCCACATAGTCGCCGTTACCCGCAACCGTGGGGAAAAGACGACTGAAGGTCTCTTTGGCAGCACCAATAAACTCGTGCAACTCATCCTCCGGCACGAAAACATAATCCGGAGACAGGCAGACCTGCCCGGCGTTCATCGTCTTTCCTGAAATAATCGCCTCGGCTGCCTTGGAAGTATCAGCGCTTTTGCTGATAATCGTGGGCGACTTGCCACCCAGCTCCAGCGTTACCGGCGTAAGATTGTGCGCAGCCGCCTGCATGACCATCTTGCCAATGCTGGTAGCGCCAGTGAAGAGGATATGGTCGAGAGGCAGGGCACTAAACGCAGCACCCACTTCCGGCCCTCCCGTAACAACAACAATTTCCTCATCGGTGAAATATTGTCGAAACAGCGTCTCCAGCAGGGCTGCTGTTTTAGGGTTGAACTCTGAGGGCTTAATCATCACACGGTTTCCCGCAGCCAGCGCGTTGGCCAAGGGATGGAATACCATCGCCATCGGAAAGTTCCAGGGAGACATGATGCCCACCACACCCAAGGGCTGATATTCCAGTCGAGCCCGCCCACCCAGCAGGCCCATCGGGAACATCGCTGCACGTTTCTGGGGGCGCATCCATTTCTCAACATGCTTTATCGCGTGCTTGAGATGATTGATCGGCATCACGACCTCGGACATTTTACTTAAATAGGGAGAGCGGCCGCCGTAATCTTCATCAAGCGCCGTCACCAGCTCCTCCTGATTCTCAACCAGCAGATTGATGCAGCGCTGCAGTCGCTCCTTGCGCGTGCCCGCGTCGGGAAAACCGCCGGCTCGCTGTGCTTTGCGCAAACGCTGTAACTGCACCTGCATCACATCGGGTGTCACTGCTGAATTCATTGCTGTAATCCTTCCAGCGCGGGGAGCCGCTGGGTCATTGCGTGGTTGGATAGTAGCCATCAGTCTAGATGCTGCCGTCACCAATATCCAGTGAGGTAATCTACAGAAACGTACATGATGTCGTGATTTCAGTCTGCGCTTAATCAGGTCTCGTGCGCTATTGCACTCACGTCAAATAACGTTTTTTCATACTGTCGTTACGCACACTTTGCAGCGCGCCCGCTTGATTGCAGCCGCAAGCGCTTTTTAACGCCGTCCTTGCGAGTCTTCATCAGGCGCCGCTCTTCTGCTATCGGACTTGTGCTGCTATGCTTTTGCAGTGGGCTGGCATTCCATCAGACACTTCACTTTGCCATTAAAAGGACGTATTTTTGGGCAAGCCACTGCATATCCCACCATTTTCTTTCATTCTCGCACTACTCCTGTGCGGAGTGCTGAACACCGCTTCAGTTGTACATGCCGATGCAGGCCCCCGGCCGAATCCAAAGCTGATTACCGCTCCCATGGACCCTAGCGATAAGGGCGGCTGGTGGCGCTATTATGCCGGTGCGATGAATATTGATTCAAACGCCTACTACGACCCCCATGGCGTAGACTTTAAGTGGGCGTATTCGCGCAAAGAGCCGCTGCCATCAGATCCGAGGATCGTGGTGCACATGCACGGGTCCGGTGGCGGTGAAGGCTCGATGGGGGTATTCGGACCCTCTGCCCGAGGTGATATCGAGGTACGCACACAGGATGCTGAAGCGTATAGCCAAAGCTGGAGAGAATGGTGGACGTTCGGCAAAGACGGCACCCCCTATCCCGGTCGCAGAATTGCCGCGACACTGGAGTTCCTGACCCAGCGCTACGGGATCGACGTGAGTAAACGCGGCATCGTTCTCGAGGGGCCCTCCATGGGCGGAGCGGGCGCAGTAATGCAGACAATGATACTGCCCTCGCCATGGCGTGAGCACATCGCCTATTCCGCAGCGAACTCCGGCGTCATTATGCCTCGGCAAATAGCGCGAAGAGATCCCGCGCAATATGGCAACTTCCCACGCGATAGTGGGCCGGGTAAAGCGCTCTGGGACAGCATCGATTTCGCGGTTCAGTCGACTACCGATCCGGTCGTAAGAGGTCTGCATTATCGACATGCATTCAGCAGCAATGATCAGTTCAGTGCCGGAGTCGGTAACGCCAGCACCCAGCTACTGTTTGTTAATGTGGTTGAGCAACAGAAGGTTAGTGGCGCCTTCGGCTGGGTGAAGGCCGGCCACTCCAACTATCAAGACGGCGTAAACATGCCCAACATGTCGCAATTTGAGAGTCCAGAACAAGACGTGACCCTCGATCGAGCGCACCCGGCCATTACCAACTCCACAGGAAATTACCCGCTACTGGCGAAGGATCGAACGAACCAGAATAAGTATCCTCGCGGCCATTACAACATGGGTATTCTCTGGGATCACGCAGGCATTGTGGACGAGAGCTCGCAACTCGTGTTCCCCCTGAGATACCAGCGGCGTGCCGATATGGGCAAGGGCATCCCCGATCAACCAATGGCGATTACGGTCAGCGTCACACCGCGGCGCGCGCAGCATTTTCAGCTGCAAGATGGCGACACCGTAAAATGGTCCTGGGATAAAGGAGCGCTCAGCGGAATGGCGAAAGTGACCGGGGATACTGTTACGATTGATGCTATACCGCTGATCTCTGGTGACAACTATAAAACCCTTCGAATTTACCCGTAGACATCTGCAGAAAAATATCCGCGATTACCCTGCTCGCACTCATGCAACCGACACAGGTTGTACGCCATATAACAGAAAGGACGCACCCCTGATCCGCTGGAAACAAGGCTCACTGGCTGCAGGAGAAAATCCGGCGTCAGTTTTCCGGGCATCACCCCGCTGTGGACTTCTTATACCAGCAAACTCATGGTGTAATGCACGGCGCATGCAAACCAACTGCACATAGCACATTACCGGGTGCTACATCACTCACTACAGAACAGGACAGGCATCACCTGTGAAAATTGGTATTGACGCTACTTCCTGGAGCAATAATCGCGGTTTCGGTCGATTTACCCGCGAACTACTGACCGCCTTGTTCCAGCTCCAATCGGAGCACAAGTTCTGCCTCTTTGTGGATCAGCCGCTACAAGGCCTGTCGAACTTTCAAAACGTGAGCGTCATACAAGTGGCTTCTTCACGGCCGACGACCGAAGCGGCCGTTGCAGATAGCAATCGATCACTGTCTGACATGTACAAACTATACCGCGCTGTGTCAGGGGCCTCACTGGATATTATGTTCTACCCGGCGGTCTACTCCTGGTTTCCTGCGCCTCGCTCTCTACCCACTATGGTGACCATCCACGACGCCATCGCAGAGCATTATCCAAAACTGGTATTTCCAAAGTGGAAGAATCGCCTGTTTTGGACGCTAAAAGTAAAGTTGGCGATCTGGCAAAGCAAACGAATTTTAACCGTCTCTCATGCGGCTAAAGCTGAAATTGTTCAATACATGGGCGCAAATCCCGACAGCATCGATATCGCCAGCGAAGCACCGCCACCGGGTTTCAGGCGGACCACTGACCAATCTCTGATGCTGGCTGCAAGGCAGCGGGCCTCACTTCCTGACGAAGCGCCAATCATTGTTTATGTCGGGGGGCTCGCGCCGCATAAGAACCTCCATGGCTTACTCGATGGACTGGAAATCGCTATCAACGAGGGGGCACATTCCGGAGGTTCATCTCGCACTAATCGGCGATCTTAAGGGCGCTGGTTTTACGTCCAATCACGACAGCCTGCAGGCTCGCGTATTGGCCAACCCTGCACTGCGTAACAAAGTCCATTTTTGCGGCTACGTGTCCGATCCGGACCTTATAGCGCTTTATAGCTCAGCAGTGGCAGTCGCCATGCCATCCTACTCGGAGGGCTTTGGCCTTCCCGCCGTCGAGGCGATGGCCTGCGCTACCCCGGTGCTATCGAGCAACAGAGGCGCATTGCCAGAAGTGGTCGCTGAGGGCGGGCTGTACTTTGACCCGTTCGATGCGCGATCCATTGCAACGGCGATTGTCAGCATCGTAGAGGACGATGCGTTGCAGTCTCGTTTATCCATTAATGCCCTGTCCAGAGCTGAAAGCTTTACCTGGGAGCGTGCCGCTCGCTTGACTATTGAACACCTTGAAGCCATGCAACGCCTGAGCATACGGCTCCGCCTATAAATTGACGAATATGTCCTTTACCGGTACCGGTTCGCGGATCACGTTGATGTCCAGCAACTGATCGGCTAATGTCTGCCAGCGCTGCAACGTCATCTCACCTACGCTGTTCGTTTTTGCGGTTTTTATCAGCTCGCGTTGGGCATAGGCGCTGCGCTCAAATGTTTCGGCCGACATGGCCTTGTTAAGCTCCATCATCGACACGTTTGTTGCATCGGGGTCCTCCAGATAGTGATTCCAACCACGGCGCACAGCCGCCACCATCGCAGTCACCTGATCAGGATTTTCTTCCCAGCGCTTGCGCTGGGTAACCAGCACTGCCGTATAGGGGTTATACCCACTATCGGCGACCAGAAACGTCTTCACTTTTAACCCGGCGGCCGCAGCCGTTAATGGCTCACTGGTCACAAAACACTGCTGTGAGAGCTTGGGATCATTCTGAAAATTGCCAATCCCACCGAGGTAAGGCGCGGTCACTACCGCTAGTGGTCCATACTTCTTCATAAGAAACTGGGCATAAGGTAACCCTCTTTGCCACAACAGCACACCCTCGCTGTGCATGACTTCATCGATTGATATGAAGCCTCGTTCAGCGTGGGTCATAATGCCTTGCGGATTCGTTTGGTAGGTAGCAAACAACGCAACAATATCGCTGGCGCCACGCGCCAACGCGATAACGACCTCATCGGCGGAAACAATCGCATAATCAACTCTGCCAGCAAGCAGCATCTGTATTGTCGGAGTGCCTGACCCGCCTTCGATGATCTCTACGTCCAGGCCATTGTCTGTGTAATAGCCTTGTTCCTGCGCGGCATAGAAACCACCAAACTGCGGCTCCGGTTTCCAGTTAAGTGCCAATACCAGCGATTCAGCAGATGTATCTGGCTGCGCCACTGATTGCACGCTAAAAAGAACCGCGAAAAGAAGACTGCACAATCCACGCATGACTATTTCCTCAGATAGGGCCGACCGCGAAACAATAATCGGCTGCAGGCCTCAATAATGAAAATCAGTAGCAGAGCCAGCACGCTGGACATCAGCACGCCGCTAAAGACAAGATCCACACGCTGCTGGGTTCGCGCTGAGTCAATCAGGCTGCCTAAACCTCCACCGGCTATGAATTCGCCAACAATAGCACCGATAACCGCGAGTCCGGCGGATATCTTGATGCCAGTAAGAATGTAGGGGATAGCTGACGGAATCTGCAACTTAAAAACCAACTGCCATGGAGACGGCTTATACAGTTTGAACAGCTCCTTGAGATGAGGGTCGGTTTGCTGCAGGCCCGTTAACGTGTTGGCCAGAATGGGAAACAGCGAAACAATAAAAGCCGATGCTCTAACCGTCGGCTGGCCGAATCCAAACCAGATAACCAGCAGCGGTGCGATAGAAATAATCGGTACCGTTTGAAAGAAAATACAAAAAGGCAGCACTGCGCGACGCACAATTGGAATAGCAAAAAACACCAACGCCATAGTAACACCCGTCACCAAACTCCAGCCAAGCCCCCAGGTGATTGCACTAGCGGTGCTCAGTGTAGCGGCGTATATCTGGGGCCATAATTCCAGCGTAATAGAATAGATCTGTGTCGGCGAAGGCAGCAGATAGGACGCTACCCATTCTTGCACCACCACCCACTCCCATATCGACAGAAGCGCCATGAGAAAGATCCAGGCCGGATATTTATCGAGCAGCCAAGCTTTGATCCTGTGGGTCACAGCACAGCCTCACTGCCGCCCAACTCAACCTGATCGCACTCCATTTCAGTGAACAAGTCCGAGTACATTTTTACCAGGGCATTAAAGGACGGCGTGAGCTTAAGTGACTGATTGCGGAGAGCAAAATCAACTGCCTGCCAGTCCCTGGCACGGCCCGACCTGTCCATTAGCAGAATATGATCTGCAAGATACACTGCCTCAGAAATTGAGTGCGTCACAAAAACATACTGCAGCTGCAGCTGCGATTTCAGTTCAAGCAGCAAGTCCTGCATACGAAATCGCGTGCGCTCATCAAGTGCGGCAAAGGGCTCATCGAGGAGCATGATCCTGGGCTCAGTCACTAGTGCGCGAGCCAAGGCCACCCGCATTTGCATACCGCCACTAAGCTCACTTGGAAAGTGTTCGAGCCGATCCTGCAGCCCGAGTTGTTGCAATAGATCGAGCGCTTTGCCGCGGGATGTTTCGCCGCTCCGTCCCAGCAATTCCAGCGGCAACAAAACGTTCTCCAGGCAAGTGCGCCACGGCACCAATCGCGGCTCCTGAAAGACATAACTCATGTGCGCTGCCAGCTCAGGTACAATTTGGATCGAACCGCTACTGGGTGGCTCTAGCCCCATCAAAAGCCGCAGCAGGGTGGTCTTGCCACAGCCCGAAGGTCCCAGCAGGCACAGGCTTTCATCTGCAGACAAAGTAAAAGACAAATCGTCAATAACGGCACGCGCATCGTTCGAGAAGCGCTTGCCCAACTGGTGAACTTCGATGGAATGCATTGAATACGTAATGTTCCAGAGTTTCCTGAGATGACAAATGATTCTGGGCGAGAACGACGGCACAATCAATAGTCGATCAAACGCAGGCTCAGAAACGATAGGATCTACGCTACAGTAGGCCTACATTATCTCTGTGCGACAATAGGCAGAAGAACGGCGCAGCCTGGGCTAAACCAGGCCAAGATAGACGCCGCTGGACAAAATAATGTGACCAGAGCGGCTCTCATCGAGGATATAGACTCGGATTCTGCATTGGAGTCCACACAGTGACTATCTGATCCGATTCCAGCGGCCAATAGTACCGATCAAAATACCAGCGCGTAATACCGCCATCACCTAACTTACTATGAAGCCTGGTCGCGGCAAAGCTGGCCTGAATCTACAGCCAGAAGATGGGTAGTCTGCTAATCCGTCAAGTGTTGGTGCCAGTAAAATGCGCGAGCATTAGTGCAAGATCGAAAGCCCGGCCGATCTAGAGAATTCTAGTCCTGCGATTTGACCAATTGCATCTGCCATTCAACAAAAGGAACTGGCTCATCCGCAAGAAAAGCCCTGATCATGGCGTTCACTTGAACCGGGGCTTCCTGCTGCACCCAATGCGACACTCTGGGTAGGTAACGAATGCAAAGATTTCGGACGTATTCGTCGGTACCGTATGTGGACTCTATCGTAAGCGCTATGTCCTCCTCGCCCCATATCATCAAAGTCGGCACGTCAATGACCGGCATGCCCCTGGCGGCAATTTCTTTTCGTGCTCGCTGCAGGGCGCGGTAGTAGTTGATCATGGCTTCCAGCGCTCCGGGCTGACTTGCATTGTGCCGATAGACCTCGGTCACAGCAGGAGGAAACATCGACTTGTCTACACTGGTCTTTCGAAATAGCTCCCCGATGGCTTGAGCTCTCCTGAGACCTAGAAAAAACTCCGGCAAGCGCGGAATCTGGAAGAACAGGATGTACCAGGACTTCCTGATCTGGGCGCAGCCCTTGCTCATCACCTTACGAAAAGGGCCTGGGTGGGGCACATTGCAGATGATCAATTTCTCCAACTCTCTGCGCTTTTCAATGGCAAACTGCCACGCGATTATCGCACCCCAGTCATGGGCGATAATGACAATAGAGCTTTTCCCTGAGACGTCAATGAGTGCAGCGACATCGTCCATCAATCTGTCGATATGGTAGTTATCGACCCCCAGTGGTCGAGAAGTGCCGCCGTAGCCGCGCAAGTTGGGCGCCCATGCCTCATAACCTGCATCAGCCAGCATCGGCAACTGGTAGCGCCAGGACGTGTTGAGCTCTGGAAAGCCGTGTAAACAGAGCGCTAAGGTGTCACCGGAACCGCATTTGTCGACCTCAAAACGCAGGCCGTTAGCCTCTACGAACTCAGTCCTGATCATCTCAGTGCTTGTCATGTGGCTCTCACAGCTCGGTGAACATTATCATATAGGCAGTATAGGCATGCGCCAAACACATTTGCGGCAAGACTCGGCCTGACGCGGCTCGGCCTGACGCGGCTCGGCCTGACGCGGCCCGAGCTCATATAGCACAGCGTTTACATTCCATCGCAGCACGGCACTCCGATATACTGCTTGGCAAACCTCAGTGACTGCTTGGGAACATTTTGACGCTATGACTGCAAAGCAAGGCTATGGGTTCAGACTTTCACTTTTAGGCATATTCGCGTCCACCTGGGCCTGGGCGGCATGGAATCCGCTGCATCCGGATGACTGGTTACTGGAAAACTATCTGGTATTTTTCTGGGTGCCGGTGCTACTTATCACGGGGCGCTTCTTCAGATTATCCGATATCTCCTACGGACTCATCACGCTGTTTATGTGCCTGCATGTCATAGGGTCTCATTACACCTATGCTGAAGTTCCCTTCGGTGAGGTTCTGCAAGATTGGACCGGGGCGGAGCGCAATATGTACGACCGACTGGTGCATTTTAGTTTTGGCTTACTGCTCGCCTATCCTGTTCGCGAGGTGCTCGTGCGGATTGCCCAACTGCGCGGGTTCTGGGCGATATCTGGGATGCGCAGAAGGACATGTTGCTGGCGGGCATGGGTGCCATTGTCGCGATGCTCATCGTGTTTCTTATCAATCTTTGGCTCAACCCCAATACCCGGGCAGAGCTACGCGACAGCCTACGAATACCCAAAGGCGATCATCCACTGGGGGAGGCAAAGCTGGAAGAGTGGCTAGAGCAAGAACGAAATTAGTGCAAAAGATCAGCGACTATCCGCCTGAGAAATCCAGTGCCCGGAAACTGTCTTTTCCATCGCCTGCCGGTAGCGATTGTGGAGGATCTTCACCCGCTTAACATAGGTATGCGTTTCCTCATAGGGCGGTATGCCTTTGTAACGCTTAACCGCGCCGGGCCCGGCATTGTAGGCGGCTGTCGCCAACGTCGTATTTCCACCGTTTAGTTCCAGCAACCATGCAAGATAACGAACACCACCAAAGATATTGTCCTGTGGCTCCATAACATTGGCAACCTCCATGTCCTGCGCGGTACCCGGCATCAACTGCATTAATCCGAGTGCGCCTTTCTTTGACCTGGCGCCCGGCCTAAAGGCCGACTCTGCATGGATTACAGCGCGCACCAATGCCGGGTCCACCTGGTATTTTCTGGCGGCAGAATTTATCGCATATTCATAGGCCGTCAGTTGCAGTGGAATATTGCTCCAATCGAGCTTCGATTTAACATTGCAGGCAAAGCACGATAACTGCATTATCTCATAGGCGATCCCGCTAGGGGCGCGATCAGAATAGGAGCGCACACCCGACTTGTTAGTGAACTTGAAGATCTTCATTTCGGTTTTTTCGGGCTCGGTGCCCTGCTGCTGCGCGGAAACCTTCGACAATACTGTGCCGCTTGCAGATATTGCGGCGACACCTGTCTCCGCGCCTGCATGGGCCGCGAACAACAATACTGCAGCTATGCCTAGTTGAAGCCGCACTTTCACACCTTTACATCCCTTTTTATCGTCTACCCATAATCAGTCTACGACAAACCAACCGTCAGGCTTTCGACTTTTCTGCGAAATAGTAGACTATCTTGTGCGTACTAATTTCGGTAGCGGCTGCAGGCAGCATCCCTCTCACGGGCAGTCCGATGATCAATCGCTACAGAGTATTTCCATCTTGCGCCGGGCGAGATCGACCTGATCGGCCGTCGTGGCCTTAACCAACTGTTGCTTGGCATTGTGACACTCAGCGGCTTCCATCTGGAAACTGCTCTGCAACTCCTCCCTCGCTCTGGCCGATGCCGGGTCACAGGCCGCGGGTGTCATGCGGCGCACATTGGTGGTACTGCCAGTCTCTTCGACAATAACGCAGTCGCCTTTTATGATTCCGCTCTGGTCTGTGATAACGCGAATAGAGTTACCGTCATTTGTGCGGATGGTATACGCCATACCGTTTCGACTGCCCTGCGCCATGCTGGCAACGCCGCCGCCAGCGCCCGCACCGATAATGGCATTGCGCGCCTGCTTACTCGAAGATTTGCCACTGCCCGACAACAAACCGAGTGCACCGCCAATCAGGGCACCAGTGCCCGCATTTGAATCCAGTTTCACGCTCTGTACATTATCCACGATTCCCGTGCTGATTCTGGTCGACTGCCCCGCTTTCTGGGCGAAGGTCGGCGCTATCGCGATTGCGAGTGATAGCGACATTATTGAAACCACGCTGGCCTTGATCAATTGCATAATTATACCCCTGTGTTGGCGGACACTGACACTACCCGGCCGCGCCGCTGTGTGTTGATACCCAAACCCGATCATGAGAATACTACTGGGAGACCTTATACTTCTCCATCATCTTTTGCTTCATCGTCGCTTCCATTTCCAATTTTTCCTGCTCGTACAAGCTGTACTGTTGCGGGGTCAGAACCTCTTTCAACTGTGCATCCTTCGCTTGTGCGTTTTTCCTGAATGACATCATTTTGCTAAGCTGCGGGCCACTGGAGTCCATCAGCACCTGAGTTTCCTGCGCGTATTTGAGATTAATTTCCGAGACTTTTTGGGTAGTTTTTTCGTCCAGCGTGAGATTGCTTTGTAACATCTTGGTTAACGCAGCGGATCGCTCTTCGGGCGTTGCATTCTTCAACGCATCCATTTGCGCTATTGCCAACGCTGGAGTAAACAATAACAACGCACAGCCTAAAACATACCTAACTGATTTTTTCATCCATAACCCCATCTTATCGAATGATAAGTAATACCTTGCACAACGACTGAATTAAAGGCCAGCAGCGTATTGCCGCAACCGCTAATCTGTTAGTTAAGACCACAGCGCTCTCCATATCAAGCAAACTTGTTGTTTGGTTGCCCTGATCTCTCCGAGCCGCAGAGACACCCAACCAGTAAACGGTCGATGGATATAGGACACTTTCACGCTACACTGCTCGCACGCAACCCTCAGGACACTTTGATGCGCAACGTAGAAATCACCAGGCAACCGGTCGAACTCTTCAAGATTCTTAAATTTGAGGGTCTGGTGTCCACGGGCGGCGAAGCCAAACTCGTGATAGCCGACGGACAGGTGAGCGTCAATGGCGAAACAGAAACCCGCAAGCGGCGTAAAATCGTTGCTGGGGATATCATCGTATTTGCGAACGAATCGTTGCAAATACATCTGGCACAAACATAGCTGAGCTTATTCACCCGTGGTCAAAAGACATAAAGCGCGCAGACCCTCTCGCAAACCACCCTCCAGACCACCACCCAGTGCGCTGTGGGGCAAAGATACGCTGCTGATAGAGCGCATGAGCCAAGAGGGGCGAGGAATTGCGAGTCGCGATGGCAAGATCGTTTTCGTCACCGGGGCGCTTACGGGAGAACAAGTGCGCGCACAGTGCACCACCGTGAAGCGGGATTACGACGAGGCCGATATGATTGAGTTGCTGGCGGAGACAAGCCCTTCCGTCGAGCGCGTCCAGCCCTCATGCCCGATCTACCAGGACTGCGGCGGATGCAGCTTGCAGCATTGGTCCCTGGCGGCGCAGCGACTACACAAACAGGCTACTTTACACTCGGTGCTGCAAGCTATCGCACCTCTGCCACTTGAAGCGCCCGTTATTGGCACCCCAGAAGCCTTTCGGCATCGACTGCGTCTGCTGGTAACACGCACGGCCGACAGAGGTTATTCACTGGCACTGCGCCAGCGTGGTTCCCACGACGCAGTGCATCTCAGGCACTGTATCGTGGCTGACTCAGCGGTCAATTCCTTATTGCAGACATTGCCCGCGATGCTGTCCAAAGTACCAGAGCTGCAAGGATTGCGTGAAATCGAGGTAGACTCTGACACCAGTGGTCAACTCGGTTTGTGCTGTTACTTTGCCGCACATCCCGGAGAGAAAAACCTCGTTGCGCTGCGCGCGGCGCTTTTGTCGAAACCGGTCGCCGCCCTGCGTGTGCGCCTCAATACTCAACGCAAACCACGTAGCGACACATTCGACGATGAAACCGGCCCCGGTGAACTTAGCCAGTGGCAGGAGCTACTCGCTGAAGGTGAACTGTGCCTCCGAATACAACGGCATAACGCCCTGGGAGTTGCTCCACCGCCACCGCTGGAACTGGCCTACCTGCCGGGCGACTTCACCCAAACGAACTGGTCAATCAACGCCGCATTGCTAGACCGAGCACTGGACTGGCTGCGCCCCGGCATTGATGAAGTCGCACTGGACCTGTTCGCTGGCATAGGGAACTTCAGCCTACCGCTGGCGCAGACTGTGAAAGCAGTGCATGCCTTTGAGTATGACAAAAGCATGACCCTGCGCGTCGCAGCCAATGCCTCTCACAACGGAATCGACAATGTGAACGCTATGACGCTGAATTTGATGGACGAGAATACTGTGCTGCCCCGCGCGGACATCGCGATTGTTGATCCACCGCGCGCGGGCGCGAAAACGGCTTGCGACGCTATGGTTCGTGCGAAAGTTAAGCGCATTGTGTACGTTTCATGCCATCCCGCCACGCTAGCCAGAGATACGCGCATACTGCAAAAAGCGGGCTATCGATTATCCAAAGCCGCTGCAGTGGATATGTTCCCTCACACCGGCCACAGTGAGGCCATCGTCCTGTTTCAGCGAAAGTAAGATTGCCAGCCAGTGCTCAGCGCGCCAGCAATTCGTCCAGTTCAGCTATAACAGCCAACAAGTCAGGGCCCACCGTTAATGCCTGCAAACCGAGGCTACGCGCTGCGTCTACATTGGCCTGATAATCATCCAGAAAAACCACCTCATGCGGCGCCAGTTCACCCAGATGCCCGAGCGCTATTTCAAAAATTCGGGAATCGGGCTTGCGTACGCCCACGCTACTGGAATCCACAACAAACTCGAAGAGCTCATCCACGGGGATCAAAGCCCGCCAACCATCCCCGAACTCTTTAACATTGTTGGTCACAATGCCCGTGCGGTAGCCAGCTTGTTTCAATGATCTGGCGCAATCTACCAAAGGCTTCCTCTGGTCTACACCGGCATTGTTACCGGCCATTCTGGCAAATAAATCGTAGACGTCTACATGCAGGTCGCTCGCCTGACCCAGTTGCAGAATCTCTTCTCTGGCGCTTTCCAGGGAAATTTCACCGCGCTCAAGCCGATGCCAGGGGTGATCGCCGTCATGTTCATAGGATCCAAACACAATGCCAGTAATGACCTGCGGCGACACGCCCAGCTCCTCACCGAAGGCATGCACAACATGAAAAGGAGAATCGGTGAATACGCCGCCAAAGTCGAACAATACGGCTTTTACTGCTTCAGGCATCGCTATCTCCCCCTATTCATTAGGCTCAGTTATCACTTACTGGATAACGCCCATGCTACTTTAACCTTATCCGACACGTCCTTGGATATGTAGTAAATCACCGGCACCAGAATCAGAGTAACAAAGGTGGCAAATAGCACACCAAAGGCAATCGATATCGCCATGGGCTTCACAAACTCAGACTGGATTGAGGTCTCCAACTGTATCGGCAACAGACCCAGAAATGTCGTCACTGAAGTTAGTATGACCGCACGGAAGCGCTGTGGCCCCGCCTCCATAATAGCCGACCGCCAATCGCGGCCCTCGTCGATATGGTGATTGATGAAATCAACCATCACGAGGCTATCGTTGACAACAACTCCCACCAAACCAATGATGCCAATAACCGACAGCAGGCTGATGTCTTTCCCCAACAGTAAATGACCCAAAATCGCACCGACTATCCCAAAGGGTATCACCGACATAATCAACAGCGGCTCAACATAGCTTTTCAGCGGTATGGCGAGTGCGCCAAAGATCATCAGCAGCACAATAACAAGACCGTATGCCAACACCGATGACGTCTTCTCCTCTGCCTCCGTCTCACCACCAAAAGCGTAATTGATGCCAGGGTACTGGGCTATCAACTGCGGCAGCACGTCTGATTTGAGCAGATCAGATACTTCTCCCGGCTCCACCAGCATCTTGTTGACGTCTGCCTGCACGGTAACTACGCGCTTGCGGTCTATTCGATTGATTGCGCTCAGCCCCGTTGTTTCGTTGGCGACGCCCACAACAGAAAACGGCACCTTGCGGCCATCCGGTAGCCGAATCCATAGCGAATTCAGGCTTTCGATCTGGCTGCGATCAGCAGCAGGCAAACGGACGTAAACGCGCACCTCATTGCGCCCGCGCTGGACACGCTGCACCTCAGCGCCGAAGAACGCCTGTCGCACCTGCCGCGCGAGATCAACATCGCCCAACCCCAGTGCCTCTCCCTCTGGGCTGACACGAATATCCAGCTCGCGACCTCCGGAGTTAAAGCTGTCACTGATATCCTGCACGCCGCGCATCAGCGTCAGCGATTTCTTCACATCCTGGGCGGCCAGACGCAGTGTTTCCAGATCCTGGCCACTTAGCTGCACCTCCAGTGCGGCTCCCGGAGGGCCAGCTACTGCATCAACGTTCAGCGCGCGTATACCTTCAAGATTGCCCAAGGCTTCACGCAGCCACTGTGCCAGCACCACGGAGCTGATAGTGCGCTCTTCGCTGGGCACTAAATCGATATCAATTCTGGCGCTGGTATCGGCTTCCGATACGACCAACAATTCCCTGATCACATCGACAGAGGTTCCAACCTCTTGCAGATAGCGCTCATTCATTGCCTGCGCAGCCACTTCAACACGCCGCGCGTAATCGTGGGTTTTCTCCCACGAAGTACCCTGCGGCATCTCCAGTGTTACGTAGATCTGGTCCGAGGGCACGTTGGGGAAGAATACAAACCTCACCAATCCGGAGGGAATCATCGCTAACGAGATAATCAGCAGGGCGACAAAACACGCTATCGTGATATAGCGGTGATTTATGCACGACTGAAGAAAGCGTCGATAGGGGCCTGAGGCGAAGCGGGTCAGCGCCGACGCAAACCGTAGCTGTACTTTCTCTAATGCGCCAAGCACGCCGCCACGTGGCGCGCGGTCCACGCGTAAATGGCGCAAATGCGCGGGCAAGATCAGCTTGGTTTCGATCAGGGAAAAGAAAATACAGAGAATCACAACGGGCCCCATATGGGTCCCCACGCGCGCGAATCCCTCAGTCATCAGCATCGTTGGGCCAAAGGCAATCATTGTCGTCAGCGCACCGAAGACGGTTGCAGTCGACACGCGGCGAACGCCGCGCAGCACACTTTTAAGTCCCTGCTTCTCCGCCTCCAGATAGGCATAAGCACTCTCAGCCGTCACAATCGCATCGTCAACCAGAATACCCAGCACGAGAATAAAGGCGAATACAGACAGCACATTGATCGAGACGGGAAGACCGAGAAAGTAGATGGTTGCCAGCGTCCCCAATACCGCAAATGGCACACCAACAATTACCCATAAAGCCAGCGTGAAGTTAAGAAATAGTGCCAGCGCGATAACAACCAGCACCGCCCCCTGAGCCGCATTACGCAACATCAACTCGATACGACCGCGCAGGATATTACTCTCATCGATCCAGCCGACAATAAACACACCGTCAGACAGGCTGGCCTGCTTTTCGGCAACATAGTTGCGCAGTTGATCTGTCATCTGCAGAACATCCTGGTTACCGACTCTGTCGATGACCAGCGTGATGGCGCGCCGGCCATTCAGTGTGCTCAATACCGGTTGATCCTCAAAGCCGTCGATGACACGGGCCACTTCGCCAAGCTTGATAGAGGTGCCGTCCGGCGCCGTCAGCAAATTCAGCGCGGCGAATTCTTCTCCGGTATACGCCTGCGATACAGAGCGCAGCTTTATAGCGCCGTTTTCAGTGCGCATACTGCCGCCGGGCAAATCCCTGGAGCGACTTCTAATCGTGTTGACGACCTGATCAAAATCCAAGCCGTAGCGCCGCAATGCCTCGGTCGATACTTCGATCGAGAGCTCGTAATTGCGTTCACCTAACACACGGATCTCGCTGATACCTTGCAGATCGAGAATCTCCTCCCGGATCTGCTCCGCCAGTTGCTTCAGACCGATCTCATCGAGGTTGCCGTAGACACTGACGCGCATGGCAAAGCCGCGACTGATCACTTCTTCAACGATGGGCTCCTCTGCATCCAGAGGAAACGCGGGGATACCGTCAACGCGCACTTTGGCCTGATTCAGTGCCTTGGCGATATCGCTGCCAGCCTCCATTTCTACGGTGACAACACCGACACCCTCAATCGCGGTGCTGCGTATTTCCTTGATGCCGACAATATCCCGCAGTTCCTCCTCAATTTTGAGCAGGATACCTTGTTCGATTTCCTCCGGGGAACTGCCAGGATACGGCACAGTGACGGTGAATGTGTCGGTGGGGAAACTCGGGAAAACTTCCTTGCGAATACCCTGCACGGCGATCAGGCCCGCAATCAAAACAATAACGAGTAACAAATTGGCGGCGATCGGATTGGAGGCCATCCATCCGATAGGGCCGCTCTCGTTATCATAGCGCGACTCAGCCATCAATCAGCTCTACTTTCATGCCTTCAAACATCAGCTCCAGACGGGTCGTGACCACCTGGTCACCGTTTTCAAGTCCGCCATTAATCACCACAGAATTGCCCTCTCGATGAACGACATTGACCTGCTTGCGGCGCAGACTATTGCCCGACAACACGAACACTGAATCGTTGGCGTGCAAGACCGAACTTGGCAGTCGCATCGCGGCGCTAACGGGTTTACCAGGAAGCGTGGCGGTGACAAACAATCCCAACGGTAAGCGCTGCGCATGCTTATCAGGATCATAGGGCGACACAATTTCTACGACGACGGGAATGACCCGTGAAAGCTGATCCACTCGCGCTTCCACTCTGGCCAGTGTGGCTTGCCAATGCTGCTCGCGTTCGCCGATTTGCGCGCTCAGGACCACGTTTGCTGGTGTCGAAGCATCCAAAAAACCCGCCTCGGCAGATGTCACCGGCAACGTCACCTGTGCCACGTTGATGCTGAGCAGACGCGCCAAGGGATGACCGGTACTGATAAACTGCCCGTACTCCACCAGCTGCTTGTCGATCACCGCATCAAACGGCGCCTTAATACTGGTGTAGGCCAGATCCTGCTCCGCTTTGACAATACGCTGACGAGCTGCCTCGATATTCAGTTCACCCTCACCGACCGCCGCCTGGCGCTTCAGGGCCCTGGCATCGGCCAGTGCAATATTAGCCGTGGCCAGAGCCGCTTTCGCCTGCGCCAACGCCAACTGATAACTCACCGGGTCGATACGCAACAATTCGGTATCCGTTAAGACAATCTCGCCTGGCTCAAATTGGGGTGCAACCCATACAACTCTGCCCGTCACTTCGCTGGCCAGGTCCAGCTCATATCGCGATGTCACATTGCCATGAGCGGTAATAGCGATGGGGACCTCGGCGAGTGTTACGTCAACAACTTGCACGTGAGGTAGGGGTTGCGGCGTATCGCTGGGCTCAAACTCCTCCCGCGAACCCACCAACAACATCGCCAGGATGATGGCAGCGATGACAATCCCCAAAGGGATCATTACTTTCCTCGCCTTCGCAAACATTGACTAATTCTCTAACAGGGACAGGAAAAAAAGGACTCGGATGAGAACGGCTGCGGCATCTTATAACAAAACAACAGCACCGCGCGGCTAAAAAAAGGGTGCCATTGCGTTGTTGAAACAGCCTCCAGCGTACTAATGCCGGCGGAAGATTGCAAAGACCTGGCGTTCCAGTTGTTCGCGATGGTCGCGATGGTCGCGATGGTCGCGATGGCTATCGGGGCCCTCTGTTTTACCAAGGCGAAATGTAGATTTCGACTAGTATGCCCAGCGCTCTTTGCTTTGGTTATAGAGTATCATCCGTGACTGATATCTATTGCGTGAGAAAATGAATGAAAACAGTCGCTTGCCGCTTCGAAGAACTCCCCGTTGCCAGTGAGGTCGACGGGGAACGGCGTCAGCGCTACACCAATGAGGTGTGCCAGAAACTGGACGAAGGCAACTACCTGATCGACGGGAAATCGGTTGATTTCCCCGTGACTGTAGCCGACGCCTCGATGCTCATGAACGCTTTTCTGGTAGACGCCAGCGCCGCCCAAGCCATGATCCAAGACAGCGGCTTCCGGGTCATCGAGCTCTTCCCCGGCAAGGCGCTGCTGCAACTACTCTTTGTTGATTACCGCCAGAACGAACTCGGGGATTACAACGAGGCGGCTATTATGTTCCCTGTGCTCACCCCCGGAGAGCGCAAACCCTTTCCCTTTTTCGGTGCAGTGAAGCGCATGATGACTGGGGCCGCAGGTAATTTCGTTTATCGAATGCCGGTGGACCAGGAGTTCACCACCCATGCCGGTCGCTTTATCTGGGGATTTCCGAAATGGGTGGCAACAATCGATATCGACTTCGGCGAGAAGCAGGCCGCGGGCAGTTTTTTCGACGAGGGCGAACTGATTTACAGCATGAGCGCCAAAGCCGGCGGTACGGCGACAGCCGCTGAGCAGCGCGCTGCATCACTGGCCATTCGTGATGGCAAGGCCTGGAAAACCTATGGCACTAACACGGGCAGCGGCATGACGTTCTCACTCGGTGGACAGGCGCCCACCATTGGCGAAAGCCATCCCCTGGCACTGCAGCTGCGCGCGCTGGGTTTGCCCAAGAAGCCTGTTTTTACCGTGTCGATAAAAAATACTGCCATGACTTTTGCCGGCCCCGAAAGCGTGGAGATCGGCAGCCCGTTCAGCTGAAAAAATGGCGACTCGGTGAATGGCATTTCCTTAAGCTTGACGGTCGGCGATCGAAAAAGTGGTCTGTGGCGGGTTTCTGACGGCTGTTTCGGAGAAGACCGGCCAATGGTCCACTATCTGCGCCTCGTCATAGACCGCAATATCACCGAACTGCAAAAATACGAATTCGCTTTGCGTCGGCCGCAGGAATACCCAGTCGTCGGCTTGCAACGTGATGCTGCGGGAACCATTCAACATTTCCTGGTTCGTGGAGCGCCCCGTCAGAGGGTTGTTGCGAAGACCCTGCGGCGACTCAGGCAGCGCTTTCCAGTACCCTCCATACGTGAAAAACGTGCGCGCCCGGTTGGGATCCCATGCCGATTGCAATCCGCCCAGGTTGATGCCGGGAATCTCCAGTGTATCCAGGGCCTTAAGCACTGGCGTTGCAATGTAGGAGGCCGGCGCGTGATCGGCCAGTGTTGGTATATCGAAGTCGGTGGGTTTAACCAGGCAGGACCCCGCCGCTAGCTCGTTAAAGGGAAACACACCTTTGTCATATAGCTGGTACGTCGGGCTGCCCCCGGCATTGAGGACGACATCCGACGGCCAGGACTCACCCAGAAAATCCTTGGCAACATCAACATAATGTTGGTACAGCGCCACCGCTTCGTCCCGATAAGTGACCGGATCACCGATGGGCATCTTGACGATATGTGGTTCATAGCCCATCAGGCCGCAAAACTGCAAATACGGTGAATCCTGTATCTGCACCAGCATCACGAGTAGTTGCTCATTATTGGGCACACCGCCGCGATGCAAGCCTACATCGAGTTCGATGCAAATTTGCATTTGCTGGCCGAGGCTACGCGCTAATGCATCGTACTGTGCAACACGCTCTGGCGTATCGAGCAACCAGCGCAACTGGCGCTGCGGGTCAAACTCCCCCCCGGGGTATTGCCGATAGAAATTATGCGCCGCAGCCACCGGCATCGGTTTTCCCAGCAGGATATCAGACTGTGGAAAACGCAGCGCCACCTGATTGACAAAAGGCTGGTGAAACAGCATCAGACGGTTGCTGCCAGAGGCTTGCATCACAGTGTCAAGCAGCGGCAAAGACGGCAGCGATTTGGCTACGATGCGGTAGGCAAAACGGTCGCCAATATGCGACTTCAGTACTTGAATATTGGCCTCAAGCCGCTTGCGATCGACCACCAGCGTCGGCTTCGCCTGCCGATCCTCGTCCAGTGCTGTGCTGAGCTGGCGAAAATAGTCGGAGTGATCCTGCCCCCTGTCGCGAGGGCGCAATACGGCGGCAAGGCCGAGTGTTCCGGCCACACCGCCGAGTATCAACGTACGACGCTTCATGCCCTGCCTCCCAGACTGCCCTAGCTGAACAATCCCGCCAGATAGGGATTAAGGAATCGGCCCTGTGGATCGATGGTCCTGCGCACTTGCACAAAATCATCCCACCTTGGGTAAAGTTTGCGAAAGTCGTCGCGCTGCAGGGTATTGAGCTTACCCCAGTGTGGACGCCCATCGTATTTGCGGAAAATGGGCTCCAGAGACCTGAAGTACGGCGTGTAGTCCTCGTCAAAATAGCGGTGCACGGCAATGGAGCAGGTATCGCGTTGATGGAACGGGCTGAGCCAGATGTCATCACCCTTGATATAGCGCACCTCAATGGGGAAAAACACTTCCGGATGCTGAGTCTCCAACACCTCGCGCACCTCCCGTATGGCTTGTAATCCGTGTTCGCGCGGCAGGTGATACTCCATTTCATTGAAACGCACGTTGCGTTCACTGGCGTAATTCTTCCAGGAACTTTCCACCGTCACTTCGTCATTAAGTGTTTTTACGATACTGGAGAGGATCAGCTCGCGCACCTTCGGCATACTCTCCAGCCAGTCGCGCACCATTTTCAGATCCTGCACCGAATCGTTGCTGTCGATCTTCTCCGTCGAGCCCAGCGGCTCGCGGGTCAGATCGTGCAGATCGGTGAAGCCCATACCAGAGAAAGGAATGTAAAAGAACTCGAAATTGCGGTGCTGGTCTGCCATGCCGTCGGCAATTTCCAGGATCTCGTCAAAGTCGCGCCACACCGTTTCACGGCGCAGTCGATAAGGTGCCATGTTCTGCATCCGGAACTGGGTAATCACGCCCAGCGTCCCCATCGATACCTTGGCCGCCTGAAACAGCTCGGCGTTGTGGGTCGCATCACAATCCACCAGATCACCGCGAGCATCCACCAGCTGCAAACCCTCAATAAAGGTGGACATGCAGCCGATGTCAGCCCCGGTGCCATGGGTCGCCGTCGCCAGACAACCGGCCAGTGTCTGCTCATCGATATCCGGCATGTTGACCAGCGCCTGGCCAGCATCTTCCAGCGGCTGACCGATCTCACCGAGGCGACTGCCGGCCCATAGCGTAGCCTGCAAGGTCTGCGGGTCATGACTAATCAGACCACTGAGCCGAGACAGCGAGACGATTGTACCGTCGGTGGGCACCAGTGGAGTGAACGAGTGACCCGCCCCTACTGCACGCACCGTGCCTTTGGCTGAGGCAATGAGTTCCTGCAATTCGGCGACGCTGGCAGGTGCACTGCGCGCCGCAGGCAGGCACTGTTGCGAGCCAGACCAGTTGCGCCAGGGGAGAGGCTTACTTACAGCCGTTTCCGCCGCCGCAGACGCGCGCCATGAAACGGCCTGCGTGCCGCAAGCTACGGCCACCAGAGCGCCGAGCAGACTGCGGCGTTTAATCACGGGGAGGTCCGGGCGCGGCCATAAATTCTATCAGGGCTTCAAACTGCCCGGCATCGCAGTCCATGCACATACCCAATGGCGGCATGCCTCGAAAGCCGTTGATCACTCTCGCCACCATCACATCCATACCCTGGTCCATACGCGGCGCCCACGCTACCGCGTCACCCGTCAGGGGAGCACTGGTAGCGGCGACTGTATGACAACTCATACAACTGCGCTTATAAATGGCTGCAATGTCCGGGTCCTGCGGCAACAACTGTCGGCTTGCAGCCTCCATTTCCGGCGAACCGATAGAGATGGGTTTACCACAGCCAGACAGCAACATTACGATCATGAGGAGAATGATTTTCATAGGTTTCATAAAGAGCAGCTCACATCAATAGAAACTAGTTATAACTACTATAATGATATCCTCCGCAATTGCCCTCCGTCAATTGCCTGCCTTATCAGGCCGTCGGTCGACTCGCTGCCGGACCTGCTATCGACATCGCTTTTTCATACGCTGGCCGCGCCGTCACGCGCTCCACATAGGCTTTGGTGTTGGGAAGGGTATCGTCAATCGCTCGCGCGCCTAGCATCTCAAGCGAAGTCAGGTTGAACATCGACATGATATCGGCACAACTGAATTGCGAGCCGCCGAGATAATCAGATTCGCCCAGGCGCTGCTCTAAAGCGCGGTATATACCGTCTTCACGACGCTGTGTGGTGGCCATCATAGGGTTATCGTCGGCGGGTGCTCCCCCCATAGATTGGAACGCCAACTTAATAAAGAGTGTCGACTGCAGATTATTATTGAACTGCATCCAAAACAAATAGTGAGGGTAATTCGGATCACTCGGAGGTACAGACAGCGCGCCAGCGCCGTGCTGTTGAGAGATGTACTCGACGATCGCGGTCGACTCAGCCATCACCAGATCTCCATCTGTAATGATCGGCGCAGTGCCCGCCGGGTGCAGGGCGCGGTACTCGGCCGGAGCCAAAAAATCTTCGCCACGGTCATACCATTTCAGCTCATAGGGGAGCTGGAGTTCTTCCATCAACCAGACCACACGATCAGATTGTGAAACACCCAAGTGGTGAATAGTGATCATAGTCTTCTTCTGATTTTACGGCCTCCCAATGTGATGCAATATTGCCTCGCGGTCAATTCCGTCAAAGTCGCTTTTCGCCAACATGCGGTGCAGACCGTTCAGGACGAGGTGTAGCGCGAGCCTGACCTGGTGTTACGGCAACCGCTGGCAACACTGAATCGGTAAGCATAAGCCACAGTACTCATCGACTTTTAGATCGAACCACGACGGCGCAGCTGCCGCTTGCTCCCGGGCGGAGCACCTGTCAGGATGCCGGACAGTGCCTGCAAGCGCCACCCCGCCAACAGCGCGCAATCCGAAGAAGTAGAGAAGCCATCATGAAGATAGATCACTCCCTGAAAGCTCATCCACAGGCCGTCATCAAAGCCACCTGCATTTTCTGTCTATTATTACTGGCGGCGTGCAGCGATTCCAACAATTCCAACAATGATACGGCCATTGCGACCCCACTGCTGGCGGGTTGTGCAGACGATAGCAGCTGTTTCTCAAATCCGGAGCTACAGATTGGTGGGGAGCGCCCCGCTCAGGTGCAGATCCCCTCGGACTACACCACCACGACACGCTATCCCCTGCTGATTTTGCTGCACGGGTTTGGTGCCAGTGGCGCATTGCAATCCGGGTATCTCGGTCTCGATATGCGTGTCGACAGCCAGCAATACGTGCTTGTCGCGCCAGACGGTACAGAAAATGCCAACGGCCAAAAATTCTGGAACGCGACACCCGCCTGCTGCGCCCCTGCGGACGGAAGCCAGGACGTTGACGATGTCGCTTATGTCCGGGGACTGATAGAAGAGGCGGCTGCCACCTACAGCGTTGACCCTGGCCGCATTGGTCTGATCGGGCACTCCAACGGAGGCTTTATGGCGTTGCGACTGGCTTGCGAAGCCTCTGATCTGGTAACCGCTGTGGTGAGCCTGGCAGGATCAACGTTTGACGACGATGCCCGCTGCGCACCCGCAACCTTTCCAGTAAGTGTATTGACTATGCATGGGGATCAAGACGCAGTGATTCCGTATGAAGGCAATCCGCCCGGTCGCGCGCCCTTTCCCTCCGCCGCAGAAACCACTCGACGCTTTGCGGCGTACGCAGGCTGTAATAGCACACCGGTTATGGCATCAAACCTCGATGTGCTTGGCGGCGTTGAAGGCGCAGAAACAACGGTGCTTGAATACAAAGAGTGCGCCGAGGGTACTGACACCACGCTATGGACCCTTGTCGGAGGCCCGCATATCCCCTTCCCCTGGGTGGCAAGCTCGCTGGACCTGATGGTCGACTGGATTATCGATCACCCGCGGAACTAGGATAGTGCGGGGCAGAGCCTACTTGCACTTGTAGATCCTGAATTTTTGCGTGCCTTCGCTGGGGCCACCTTCGGCTACCAGTGTGTCACCACCCAGATCAACCGCTGAATTCTGCGCCAGCGTGAGCAACTCTCCGATCACTTTCTCATCGTTCCTGTACATAAACCCGACTTTGTGTTTCACCTGAGATACGGTGGTGCCAATCGATTTACAGTTAGAGACGTGCGCTGGCTGTACCAGGGCGACCGAGCTGGCACCCGCCTGAGGCTCCACCCAAGTACAACCGCTGGCAACCAGGGTTCCCAGAAGAACGATGGCGGCGGATTTACCGAAATGTTTGTTCATAATGCTTCCTCTATATTTGCGGGTTCAATCTCGGCGATGATCATATTGCCAAAACATGGCTTCACAAAGATACCTATGGACCATGTCTAAGCTTGACTGCATCCCTAACGCCCATACTATAGCGTGGCATGGCAATGCGATTGATCGACTCTGGCTCTGCCAGTGTCGATCAATCGTGTGCAACTGCGAGCGCCTGTAATATCGAATCCAGTGCGGCAATGCCTGCCATTGTCCCAACAAAAGCAAGGTTATGCAGATGCATGAACATCACTTCAGTTTTGAGATTAACGGGCGCAGGGAGGATGTCCGGGCCGTTCTATGGGGCAAACAAACGGGCGATGTCGCAACGATGGCTGATCTGCGTGTTGAAATTCTGCACGGCGGTGACGAGAGTGGCAACGGCTTGATTCGCCACAACCACTACCCTGTGCCGTGGTATTTGCTCTCCCGCGGCAAAGCGCAATCGTGGGAATGGTTAACCGAGGTCAAGCTGCACGATTCCTGGCGCTACGACGCCGTGTGTAAACCACTGTGGTCCAAAGCCTCAGGCTGGATGCGACTGGAAACGCTGGAGGACAACCGCACGCGCATCCACTTTCGCGAAACCTACCATGTCTTCAATCCTATATTGCGATTTTTCTTCGAGAAAAAGCTGCATAAGGCAATATCGAAAGATAACCGTAGAAAAATGCGAATCACAATTGAGCAAGGTCTTCGGACCGGCGCTCACAAAGTGGACAAAAAAGCGCGTAAAGCCGATCTTGATCTTTAGCGCTCCGCAAACGCTGCGCGCAAAGATTGCGGAGAATCATTACCTTTTACGCATTGGATTAGTCGACCGGGGTGTGATGTCGCCCGCAGCGTATACCACCCACAAATGGTGTGCCGCGTAGCATTAAGCTTTAGAACACGGCACCGTGCGGTTATGCTGGACCGATGAGACGACGCGTTCAATTCCTGCTTATTGCACTGCTGCTGCATATCCCGCTTTTCGCCTATCCCATACTGCGCTTATGCGACTGGCTGGGGCTCGACAACTGGACAACGGCAGTCATTTTTGTACCCCTGTTCTTCAGCCAGATCGTCGTCAGGCTCTACCTGCGCCATGCTAACTTCGGACTGGTTTTCTGGATACGGCGCGCCGCAGACTTGTGGTTGGGAATCAGCCCCCTACTGTTAGGCATGCTCCTCACCGCCGAGATCCCTGTGGGGCTGGGTTGGATCGCGCCACCGATCGCTGCATGGGCGCTGATGGGATTAGCTGCAGCGCTGGCGGCCTACAGCGTGTTCAATGCTTACTCACCGTCGGTGGTGAAGGTGCGACTGAGCAGCGCCAAGCTCAACAACACATTGCGTTTTGCGCAGATTACCGACGTACACATTGGTTCGCGCAGTGCGGGTTTTCTGGACCGCGTGATGCGCCAAGTGAATAGTCTCGACATCGAGTTCCTGTGCATCACCGGTGACTTTATCGATGCGCCTGGCATCAGTGAGGAGAAATTGGCGGCCTTGCGCTCCTGCCCTGTGCCGATTTATTTCAGCATCGGCAATCACGAGCGCTATGAAGATCTGGATGAGATTGTAGAGCGCCTGCAAAGGCTTGGGGTTCTGGTGCTGCGCTCGCAGAGCATCACACACGGTTCCGTGCAGCTTATTGGCATCGATGACAGCGAGCACCCGGCGCGGGTGGAGCGCGAAATTGCCGGCATCGATGTCGATAGACAGTGCTTCGTATTGCTGCTTTATCATCGCCCGCGCGGCCTGATTGCTGCTGCAGAAGCCGGCGTGGACTTGATGATTTCCGGACACACGCACAACGGTCAGATCATTCCATTCAACCTCATTGTGAGCCGAGTTTTCGAACAGACGGTAGGACTTTTTCGCCACGAGCAGGCACAGTTATATGTCTCTCCCGGAACCGGCACATGGGGGCCCGTGATGCGTCTGGGCAGCCGCGGTGAAGTCACGCTTTTTGAAATTGAACCGCTTACAACAGCGCAGTAGCTCAATGAATTGAAAAGGAAACGAGCAATGAACATTCGTCGATTCAAGCTATACCACTATCCGGCGACCCGCAGTGTCAGGGTCAAATGGCTGCTCCACGAGTTACTCGAAGACGACTTTGATGTCGAGGTCGTACCCCTGTATGACGGCGTACAGTACGATACCGAATTTCTGCAAATGAACCCCAATCATAATGTACCCGCGCTGGAGATTACGCTCGATAGTGGCGAAACCCAACTCATGCTGGAGAGCGGAGCCATGGTGTCACTACTTGCAGACCTGTTTCCGGAAAAGGGCATGGCACCTGCGGCCGATACGTTCTCTAATGCGCGAGCTGACTATCTGCAAATGCTGCACTTTGGCACTTCATCGATGGACATGATGCTGTGGCAGATTCGCATTCATACTCACATGCTGGGCGCCGACAGTGATGCGAAAACCATCGCACGTTACAACGCAAAGTTTACACAGGAAGTAGAACCGCAGTTATTAGCCAGACTGAACACAACTGCTTTTGTCTGCGGCGACAGCTTTAGTGCCGTGGACTGTGTAATGGGGCAGAACGTGATGTGGGCGCAAGCGTATGGACTCTGCCAGCCGACCGAGTTTAAAGACTATATCCGGCGCTTGTCAAAGCGCCCTGCTTTTGGCAAAGCATATTCGGATCTCGGGGATTTCTCGCTGGCACCACCACCCGAGAAGGGGGAAGCTCTCGCCGGCAAATTTACAGGCTGAATTATATTGTCTTGTATTTACTTACGCTGCTAGACCGGCGCCAAAGTGAGTAGCGATTGAAGAGACCGTCTGAGGCGAATGGTAATTCGATTATGCTCACGATCACACATTAATGACGCAAAGAGATTGTATGCCCGACAAGTTACCTGCACATCAATTGGTCGATATTGAACGCACAACGGTGGGACATTACGACGAGAATGCCGAGTCGTTCTGGCAGGGCACGCGAGATCATGATGTCTCGCAAAACTACGAAAATTTTCTACGCCAGTTTGCGGATGATAAGCCGCTCGACATTCTGGATTTTGGCTGCGGCCCGGGAAGGGATATCAGTTATTTCAAATCACTGGGCCACCGACCCGTCGGTCTCGACGGCAGCTCCAACTTCTGTGAAATGGCGCGCGCCCATAGCGGCTGCCCGGTATTGCATCAATCCTTTCTGAGCCTCAATCTGCCAGAGCAGTCCTTCGATGGTATTTTCGCCAATGCGTCGCTGTTCCATGTGCCCGGTTGTGAATTACCGCGCGTACTGACACAACTGAACGCCGCACTGCGAGCTGACGGCATTCTGTTTACCTCTAATCCACGCGGCAGTGCGGAGGGTTGGTCAGGACAGCGCTATAGCCATTTTCTTGAATTTGAGTCCTCCAGGGCTTATCTGGCGGCCGCGGGCTTTCATATACTTGATCATTACTACAGGCCCGCCGGATTGCCACGCGCTCAGCAACCCTGGCTGGCCATCGTCAGTCAAAAAAGCGCGTAATGAATAGTACTGCTTTGCGCTTAACGAACGCATTTAGGCGGCAGGCCCAGAACGCCCGATCACAGACTGGCAGGTTGCCTGTAAATCAAGAGAACGGCGATACGTTGGTCAATATCTGCGACTTGCTGCCGGTAGCGCTCAGACTGGACATCACCGTATTGCTGGCGAAACTGTTCTTCGCTCAAACCCTCCAACAGTCCTGAGGTGTCGGGGAAAAAGCTGACCTCGCTATTGTTCGCACTGAGTTCCTGTTGTAGCTGCCCGGCCTGCGTTTCACTGGCCGTTGCCAACGTCGCGAACTGAGTGCCACTGCGGTCGGCCGCTACATCTACGAAGCTGAAGCCGCTGCCGCCATCGCCGGAATCCAGCAGCTCCTTGAACTCCCCCGCCGCTATGCTAATGCCTTCCTGAGTGGCCAGCATGATTGCGGCCGAGCCCAGGAAGTGGGCCATCAGATCGCCTCGTCCAGCCAGTGTGACGTCATGGGGTGGCCGCACCAGTTCCCGCTCGCTGGACACTATTTTTCCGATCAGCAATTCGAATGCGCCATTGCTGAAGTAGATCGCCAGCGCCCATATCGCAGCGCGATTCTCCGCTATCGCCGAGCCTCCAATACTGCGCTCTGCCGCCGATGACATCAGCGGATACAGGTAGGCAGCTAACGATTCATCGCGACCGCCATGCAGCACACCCTCCTCTACCAACAGGTCGTAGTAGTGCACAACACGTTCCTGCTCACCGACGGGCAGACGCAAGTCTTGTAACGTTCGCACAGCCTGTTTGATGTGCGCTTTGACATCGGGCGGCGGCGTTACGCTAAGCAAAACTGTGTCACCCGCTACCTGAACTCCGCTGATACCGGACAGCAGCAAGCTGGCCTTCTGCTCCCGCAGCACAATATCCGCCAGCCGGGCGCCCAACGGCAATAGCCAGCCGCCGGGAATACTCATGGGGCCCATCGACAAGCGATCGATAAATATGCCTTCATTCGACTGTTGGATCTGCGCGCCCAAATTGAGATACCGACCGAATGGATTTTGGGGAAGCTGTACACTGGCATTTGTCAGAATAGCCGCCCCCTCGAGATCGACATTAGTGTGCAGCCACTTAAACGTGTGCGCCCCCAGCTGGGATAGCTGATCAAGCTCGCGCTCAGTCACTGCCAATGTTGCGCCCTTTTCGTCGGCAGACTCAAACTGTATCTTGATGCGCTTGGCGAACGCTTTGGCATCTGCCACGGTGACGTAATCGGCGGGAGGCCCTGCGGATACACGCGGCTCTTTCTCAAGCGCGAAGAGAAAGAGTACAGCCGAAGTACCCAGAAACAGTACGAATAGCAAAATCGTACAAAGGGTTATCCAACGCAGGGCTTTCAGCATAGTACAACGGCAGCGTAATCAGCGATCGTGCAGTCTATGACAGATCAGAGTATTCAACCAGCGGCTACAATGGCAGACGGTCACAGCTGTCGGCGAGCCTGCCCGCACCGCTGGAGCGATCATTTACATGGCCTGACGGCTACCAATAAATGGGCCCTCGCGCACGAATTGCTGCGCGTCAATCTGATCGAGCATGAAGCGCGCCAGCTCGCCGGCACGCACCCGAAACGCAGGCGCGGTCTGCAGCGATACCAACGGCTCCGAACGAAATCGCTGCGGATCTATTAGCGGGCAACGGACCAGTATCCAGTCAACAGAACTCAAGGCGAGCAACTCGTACTCGGCCTGCTTATCTTTTAGCTCGCCCGCAAGACCGATCTGCGCCAGAGTGCGTATCCACAAACCTAGCAGGTCGCGCTGATCACCCGGCATAACCACCGCCGCCCCAGAGACCACCATGTACTGCGAAATAGCCTCGCTCTGCATCTCCCGCAGTATGATGCGGGTGCTGTCCGTGTTGATATAGCGCGCTGCATCGCCATCGGCTGCAACCGGTCCCAGCGCATTGATTACTATATCGGCGCCCTGCAACAGCTTTCGAATGGCAGCGGAATTACGGGCATCGCCCTGCACAATGGTGATCTGATCAGCGAACTCGTCCAGTTTGGCCGGTGTCCGCGCCAACGCCCGCACCACATGGCCGCGCGCCAGAGCCTCGCGTAGTAAATAGTCGCCCACCATTCCGCTGGCACCCAGTAACGCCACGGTGCGCTGCTGATAGATGCCTTCATCAGTCAAGCTTGCGGATGAAGGCGATGGCACAGGCGGGATCGCCGCGCAGCCCAGCATCAGGCTGATGCACACCACCGGAAGCGCTAGAAAAGCGCCTCTTATACAGCGCATAATCGTGACAGATGCAGCCGGTATCCTTACAGCTCTTACAGAATTCACGAAACGCTCTGCAGTCGACTATTCAAGGTAAAAAGTAAAACAACTATCGCTTGTAGCATCGACTCACCGGATGTCATATTGTTTTTAGCCGCCAGGCACGTTAACGGCCGCGGGATTAAGATAAAAAAATAGCGTGGTCACTGGTACTTACTTAAGCTCAAAAGTGGCACTGAGGCGGCGAATTGAATGGCATCGTTTGGGACTGTGCGAGGGAAGGGAGCCCAGCCCGGTGCCATTCAATTTATCGCCGGACCTGAAGCTTAGGGATGTCCCATTCGTAGCGTTGTTATCTTGCGTCAGAATCAGGAGAAAATCAGCACAAATGTACTACGGCGAAAAACTCAACAGTATCAGTCATCTTGTCGGTTCAGTATTTTCGCTGGTCGCCTTCGGTGCACTGCTTGCGGTAGGCATGCAGATCGGCGAGCCGCGCACAATCATCGGTTTCAGTATATTTGGGGTAACACTGGTACTGCTCTACGCCATGTCGACGCTCTACCACAGCTTTCAGGCACCGCGGCTGAAAAAAGTTTTTAAGTTAATGGACCATATCTCCATCTACCTGCTGATTGCAGGCAGTTATACACCCTTTATGCTGATAAGTGTCGACAGTCCAAGCGGCACACTGATTCTGGTGCTGGTCTGGATGCTCGCGGTGGTCGGCACTCTATCTGAAGTCCTGCTATCGGGGCGCGCCGTAAAAGTCTGCCAGCTGGTCATCTACCTAGGCATGGGCTGGGCCTGCTCGCTTGATCTGGGCAGCCTGAAAACTGCACTCCCGGAAGCGGGGTTTTTGTGGTTGGCCGCAGGCGGCCTCATTTATACCGTAGGTGTTATTTTTTATGTGGTGGACAAGTTAAGGTGGCTGACGCACGCCCACGGTATCTGGCATTTTTTTGTTCTGGCGGGCTCTGTCTGCCACTTTATCGCCGTTATCGGGTATGTGCGCTAGTACTCCTTCATGCTGATATTGCCTAATCCAGCATGCAGGGTTACTCGTTACCATTCATCAGGTGACTGCGGCTCTGCGACAAAGTCAGATCTGGCGTCCGCGTAACGATTGACGACCGCTGCAAAATTAAGCAGGGTGTTTTTTACAGAGATCAACGCGGCCTGATTCGCCAACCAGGTGGGAATCCAGCCACCCGGATCACCATAAATCTGGTAGGTCACCTCCACCCAGCCATCGGCCTCAGGCTTCAGCATCCAGTGTCCGCCCATAGTAGGGACACGAATAAGACCCTGATTAGGTACAACAAAATCCGGGACGTTCGTGATCGTCACCGTGATGTCCAGAGTGACAGGATTCTGACGGTAATCGAAACGCACCACGGTATCGCGGTCGCTCATAGGGGGCGGCGCATCCACTACCCCATACACAAATGCCTGCGCGTAACCGGTCTCTTGCAGAACGCGCGCGCCGCCGCTGCGGTAGACCCAGTGCTGATTGAATGGCGCATCTTTGAGTAGAGCCATCACTGCATTAAGAGACGCTTTAGCTCGCACCACGCCCCTGATCTCGTCCAGAGATGACCCTTCGTAGTCGCGCTTGAATATGCGCAAAGTGTCAGACTCAAAAACCATTTCCCAATCGCTCGCCACTGACGGCATTGCCAAAAAGACACACTGCACAAGCGCAAATAGAGAGATAACCAGACTTTTCATACGATCTCGCACATGCTGAAGGGACGTCGTTTCCGTATGCGCAACCGGGCCGACTTTACATCGCGTCGCAACGAGGCATTGGTATTGTTATCGCTAGGCCGGATTACGCCACGCCTGGTCAGCGCTGTCAAAAAGCTGATTCGCCTCTTGCGGCCCCCAACTGCCTGCGGGATAGGTAAGTACTGAATCATGGTCGAGCCTCAGCTTGCGCAGGATAGGATCAACGACTTTCCACGACCACTCCACTTCATCAAAGCGAATAAACAAGCTGTGGTCCCCTTCAATGACATCCAGCACCAATGTCTCGTAGGCTCCCAGAGAACGCTCATCTTCAGCGCGAAAGGAGGCGCGCAGCTGCAACGGGCGAGTGCGCATATCAAGGCCGGGCTCCTTTGCCTGCATTTCGATATGCATGCTTTCCTCGGGCTGTATCGACAGCACTATCCAGTTCGGCTCAATCTGCGCCATATGCGGCTCGCGAAACAACTGCAGCGGCGGCCGCTTCAGGCGCAGACTTACAACCGTGCCATCTGCGGGCATACGCTTGCCCGTACGCAAATAGAACGGCACGCCTGACCAGCGCCAGTTATCAACATAGAATTTGGCGGCAACATAGGTTTCAGTCACGGAGTTTTTGGCCACACCCTGCTCATCTTGATAGGCGATCGCGTCACCGTTGGCACGGTATTGTGCGCACTGCACATGATGCATCACTTCGTTCTGGGGTATCGGCCGTATCGAGCGCAGGACCTTCACTTTTTCGTCGCGCAGTGCATCCGCATCCATGTGCGACGGAGGCTCCATCGCGACCACGGAGAGCAGCTGCATCATATGGTTCTGCAGCATATCGCGTACGCTACCGGTGCCATCAAAATAGCCTGCACGCGAGCCGATACCCTTGCTCTCGGCCACGGTGATCTGCACATGATCAATGTAATTCCGATTCCATATAGGTTCCACCATGCTGTTGGCAAAGCGGAATACGAGCAGATTCTGCACCGTCTCCTTGCCCAAATAATGATCGATACGAAAAATCTGCTCCTCGTCGAAGTGCCGATGCAAATGTTGATTCAACTCCAGCGCGCTACTGAGATCATGACCGAACGGCTTTTCCAACACGATCCGGTTGCCGAACAGCTTGCCGCTGAGTCCAGCGGCATCCAGTTCACTCACCACATGCGTAAAGTCCGCGGGCGCAATAGCCAGATAAAAGACAATATTCGCGCACACGCCCTCGCGAGGCTTGCCCAGTTCAAGTTTCAGATTGATGTAGTGCGCCGACTGGTCATACACCACTCGCACATAGCTAAAGCGACTCAGGAATTTCTGGAACTGGATCTCATCAAAATCCTTACCCAGCTTTTGCGGCAGCTGCTCGCGCATAAACGCCTGCCACTGGGCAGTGTCCCAATCACGCCGCGAGACGCCGACAAGTGCCAGACTCTCAGGCAACCGGCCGTCACGATCAAGGTAATACAGTGCCGGCAAAAGCTTGTTGACCGAGAGATCACCCGTCGCACCAAAGATCACAAACTGACAGGGCGTTATCATTTTGCGGGATCTTTACCGAGTCCATGACCGCCAAAACCCTGCCGCATTTTGGCAAGCAGCTTGGCGCTGTACTCGTCGTTCCCCTGACTGGCATATCGCATCATCAGAGCGAGACTCATGACCGGAGCAGGTACACCCTGCTCAATGGCTTCCAGCGCAGTCCAACGACCCTCGCCCGAATCAGCAACAATCGGCAGCACATCATCCAGTTGCTGGTCAGCGGACAGAAAGTCCGCAGTGAGGTCCAGCAACCAGCTCCTGACCACGCTCCCGTGACGCCACATCTCAGCAATAGCACTTAAATCGAGATCGAAATCTTCGCGGGCTTTCATCAATGCGAAGCCCTCAGCATAGGCCTGCATCATGCCGTACTCGATGCCATTGTGGATCATTTTAACAAAGTGGCCACTGCCGGCCGGCCCGCAATGCAACCAACCTGTCTCGGGGCCCGGGGCCAACACCCGGATAGCAGGTTCAACCTGCGCAACCGTCTCCCGGGCTCCGCCGACCATCAGCGCGTAACCGTTGTCCAGACCCCAGATGCCACCAGACACTCCGGCATCGACATAACCGACACCGGCGGCCTCGACCACGGCGGCACGACGCATCGAATCCTTGTAGTAACTGTTGGCACCATCGACCAGAGTATCGCCCGGACTGAGCAACGTCAGAGCTTGCTCGATGGTCGTTTCAGTGACCTCACCGGCAGGCAACATCAACCAAACCACCCTCGGTGCCGGCAATGCCCCCACCAACTGCTCCAGCGTGTAGGCCGCCGTAGCACCCACTTCATCAACCAAAGCGTCCGTGACGGCGGCTGTGCGATTCAAACACACCACGTCCACACCACCACGGCGCAATCGCCGCACCATATTGGCCCCCATTTTACCCAGCCCAGCGATTCCTATTTTCATCCCGTTCCCCTCATTACAACGAATGCATTGTCCCCATAGTAGTAAACGTGTGCCAAACTTCCCAGTGCATTTGCACTCTGTTCTGCGTTGTGGGCGCGCGTTACGCTATTTCGCGACTGCAGGGAACGCAACCGAGGGCTGCACTGCAATGCGCAACCACTGCAATGCGCAACCACTGCAAGTTTACAAATCTGTATAGACGGTGACGACTCCCGTTCATCCAATGGGTGTATCGTACTTCAACCAACACGGCGACGCGCAGGCAGGATAAATGGCTTCGCCAAATGCCAGCATCTGCTTGCCAGGTGCGGGGAGATGATCTACGAAAATACTACTGGTTGAGGATGACGCGGTGATGGCAGACTACATTCTGCGGGGGCTGACTGGCGGCGGGCACAATACCGACACCACTGCCGACGGAGTGGATGGGCTTGCTATGGCGTTGCGCGGAAACTACGACGTTATCGTGCTGGATCGCATGTTGCCCGGCATGGATGGACTCTCCGTGCTGAAAGCCATGCGCGCTGCGGAAATGACTTCCCCCGTGCTATTTCTGACCGCCATCGGCGGTGTAGATGACCGGGTCGAAGGCTTGGAAGCAGGCGCCGACGACTATCTGGTCAAACCTTTCGCCTTTTCTGAACTCGCCGCGCGGGTTGCTGCACTGGGACGACGGCCCGCAGCTATCACGGAACAAACGCATCTGGTGGTGCATGATCTTGACATGGATCTGGTGCGCCACACCGTGACCCGCAGTGGTCAAACTCTCGCGCTCCTGCCGAGAGAGTTTGCATTGCTGGAGTATTTCATGCGCAACGTGGATCGTGTGCTGAGTCGCACCATGTTGTTGGAACATGTGTGGGATTTCCATTTCGATCCGCAGAGTACCGTAGTTGAGACCCATGTCAGCCGCCTGCGCTCCAAGATCGACAAGCCCTTTGACTGCCCGCTACTCCATACGATCAAAAATGTGGGATACAGTCTTCGTGCACCTGCCTAAACTACGACGCAGCACAGCATTTCGGTTTGCTCTGGCATTGACGCTGGCCTTTGTTATTGCCTACCTGGTGGCGGGCCTGATTGCGTTTCGCGCAATCAGCGTGGATCTGGATAATCGGGTCATTCAGGCTGTCGAACTGTCGGCAGAAGGTTATGAGGATATCTATGCGTCGGGTGGTCAGGGTGGCTTGATCGCCGCAGTTCAAACTCGCGCCGGTATCGCTGATGCCGACGATGAATTTATCTGGCTCGGCAGTAAGCAAGGCATATGGGTTGCCGGGCACGATGGTCCACGCGTAGAGTCGCTATCAACAGGAAATGTGACCGGCGCGCAGTTAAACACTGAAGTTGATGAGCGCTTTCGGGTCGCTGTGCGGTATTTTGGCGATCTGCAGCTGGTTACTGGCCAAAGTTACGAGGAATCGGACGCCATTGGCCGTGCTGTATTGGGCGCATTCGGCGGCGCCACCCTTTTGATGATACTGCTGGCCTCTATTGGAGCCACAGCACTCGCCTGGCGCAGCCAGCAGCGTCTGGACCGAATCTCCGCTACTTTGGCGAAAGTTGCCGCTGGCGACATGGGTAGCCGGGTACCCAGGTCCGGTTCAGCTGACGATCTGGATGAACTTTCAAGCCGCATCAACGCTGCGCTGGAGCAGCTTGAAACAACCGTCGACGGTATCAGGCAGGTCAGTACCGATATCGCCCACGACCTTCGAACCCCCATCAGCCGACTCGGAATTCGACTGGAACAGCTGTTGGCAGATACCGCAGATCAACCGGCAATAAATGAACAGCTCGAAGTCGCCGCGGCTGAAACCAGACAGATAGTATCCACCTTTGATTCGCTTTTGCGTATCGCCCAGATAGAAGCCGGCGCGCGCAGATCGCGATTTCGCCCGCTAGCGCTGCCCGAAATAGCCATCGCACTGCATGATGCGTATCTCCCGGTAGCGGGGGAAAGCGGACAGACGCTGGAGTTCAACATTGCCTCGAGTGCCACAGCGTTAGTATCCGGTGACCATGATTTACTAAGCCAATTGATAGCGAATCTGGTTGAGAATGCCATTCGCTACTGTCCCACGGGTGCTCATATTCGAATTGAGGTCGGCTCAAACGAGAAGATCGTCTGGATCACTGTAGCCGACGATGGCCCCGGCATACCGGCACATGAACTCAGCAATGTCACCCGGCGGTTTTACCGTCTCGACAAATCCCGGCACACGCCTGGCTCGGGATTGGGGCTGGCATTGGTCAAAGCGATTGCAGAGCTACATGCCGCGCGCCTGCTGTTCGAGGACAATCATCCTGGGCTGATTGTGCGGGTGTTGTTCCAACCTTGCAGTATTCCTGGCGACGGTTAGGAACCCACCATTGGGAACTGTCGGAAAAATTCGAACGTTGCAGCAAGTGATCGCGGTTACTGCTCTACTACTAAGTGGCTGCGCTACTGAGCCTTCTGCGCCGGAGCCATTGCCCGCCGCGCCGCCGCAGCCGTTGTCTCTGGCGGCCATAGCTGCCACACAACCGATTGATTTGTCACGGCCGCTGAGCGGTGAATCCGTCGCCGCGATCGCCGTATTTAGCAATCCGGATCTCATCGCGCTGCGCGCTGGTCAAGGTGTCGCCGAGGCTCAGGTCTTCGCCGCGGGGCTCTATCCCGACCCCAGCTTTAGCTTTGGCCTGGACACCCCACTCAATGGTGTGGATGTTTCCAGCGGCCTGTTTATGGGGCTTGGTATCGACTTTGCCACCCTCGCTCATCGACCCGCTGCGCTGCGCGGTGCGCAGGCGCACCTGGAGACGGTACGATTCGACATTGCCTGGAGCGAGTGGCTGACCGGCGAACAGGCCCGCTTGCTGGCGACGCGGGTCATTCATCTGCGTCAGATCAAAACGTTGACGCACCAGCTGCAGGAACTGGCCGATGGCGAGCTGGAACGCCGTTTGCGGGCAGCGTCACGGGGCGATCTGGCCGCGGCATCACTGGAGGGGAGCAGACTGGCTGCTGCCGACGCCGCTGATCGAAACCGCGCTGCCGAATTGCAATTGCGTACCGCCGAACTCGACCTGAACCGATTGCTCGGAGTTGTGCCTGCTACACAGCTTCGACTCGCGCTTGCGCCTGGCGCCGTCAACGATATCCCGTCGGAACAGGCCCTGTACGTCTGTGCAGTGGCGACACGTGCAGACCTTGCAGCCCTGCGCGCGGCGTATCAAGGATCACAGGCCGCAGTCGATGTGGCATCCCTGGCGCGCTACCCGCTGCCGACACTGGATATTCATGGAGGCCGCGATACCAGTAGTGTGAAGACCATTGGTCCCGGTGTTGCCTTTACGCTACCGCTCTGGAACCGGGGACGGGGAGAAATCGCGCTGGCACGCGCCAACCAGGCCCAGTTACGCGAAAACTACAACGCTCGCCTCGCCACCATCCAGGCGGATGTAGCAAGCGCGCTAGCCGGCCTGCAAATTACACGACTACAACGCGCGGAAGTAGCACGAGAACTGCTGCCACTGCAGCCGCAGGGAGAGGCGAATGACCGAGCAGCAGACCGTGGCGATTTGTCACCTGCCGCAGCCAATGCCGCCCGCATGACTTTGCTCGACAAACAGGTGGTTGAAGCCATCCTCGCCCTGTCAGCGGCCGAATTGGAAATAGCACTTGAAATTTCTGTTGGTCGCCCACTGGAGGCTATTCAATGACACCTGCAAAACTCGCTGCTTACCTCATCCTGCTGGTACTCACTGGCTGCGGCGGGACGGAGCCTGGGACGGCGGTCGAACCGGTCGCCCTGGTCACCCTTGAGCCGGTTGCCACTGGCGACCTGCCAGTCGTCATACGCAGCTATGGTACGGTCCAGTTCGACCCCGCAGAAATACACACGCTAAACGCCGAAATCGAGGCGCGGGTGGTGGAGCTCAATGCAGTAGCCGGTGAATCTGTTGGGCAGGGTCAGGTGTTGGTGAGCCTGGTGCCGTCCAGCGCCAGTGGCACTCAGGTTGCACAGGCCCGCCGGGATGCAAACACAGCGCAGGCCGCCGGCGAACGGACCCGGCGGTTGCGCAGCGACGGCCTCGCCAGCAATGCCGATGTGGAGGCAGCTGACGCGGCGGCCAAAGATCTGGAAGCACTTGCCAGCAGCCTGGAATCGCGATCCGGTGCGCTCGTCACTTTGAACGCTCCCATCGACGCGATAGTCGATGGCTTGTTCGCCTCGGCGGGAGATTTGATCGCGCCGGGCACGGCGATCGTGCGGCTGGCTTCTCCGGCGGCGATTCAGGCGCGAATCGGCATTGCGGTTGAGGACACTGCACTGCTGCGCACCGGCCTTGCTGTTCACCTGATCTCACTGGATAACAGAGGGTCAGCGGTGGATGCAGTTATCAGCCTGATCGATACGCGCATCGACCCGGCGACCCATATGACTGCAGCTCTGGTAACCCTGCCGCCCGACACGGGTTTTTCCGCGGGTGAAACCGTGGTGGCACAAATGGTAGCGAGCTCCCACCCGGCTGTGCTGCTTGTTCCCCGCGCAGCGGTATTTAACGATGAAACCGGTTCCTACGTATTTGTCGCGGATAGAGACACCGCCGCATTGCAGCGCGTAGAGGTCGGCCTGACCAGCGGAGAGAAAACCGAGATTCGCACCGGCATTTCCGCCGGAGATTTCGTCGTTGTTGCGGGCGCCGCGACCCTGTCGGATGGCATGAAAATCAGAACCGCCACAGCCAGCGTGAACCGATGAGCACCTGGCTAACGCGGCAGTGGCGTTTCCTGCTGGCAGTCTTCATTGTGCTGTCGTTCGCCGGCGCATTTGCACTGGCACGGCTCCCGGTAAGCCTGTTTCCGGCCATCGATTTCCCACGCATAACGGTGTCTCTGGAAGCGGGGGATCGTCCAGCTGATGAGATGGTGGTGCAAGTCACACGACCCGCAGAGGAGGCACTGCGCGCCATACCTGGCGTACACGATATCCGCTCGCAGACCAGCCGCGGCTCGGCGGAGGTCTCCGTCACCTTTGGCTGGGGCCATGATATTGTCACTGCAGCGCTGCAAGCGGAGTCCGAGATAGCCCGCCTGGCGCCAAATCTGCCCTCCGGGTTTTCTTTTCAGGTCCGACGCATGGATCCGACCATCTTCCCTGTGCTGGGCTACTCGATCACCTCTAAAAAAGGTTCGCTGGTCGCGCTGAAGAATTTTGCACTGTACGATCTTAGGCCGTTGCTCGCATCCGTGGACGGCGTGGCGGAAGTATCTGTACTTGGCGGCCGGGATGCCCAGTTCCAGGTCGTTGTCGACCCCGTGAGGTTACACAGTCACGGCTTGTCGATTACTGATGTAGTCGCTGCACTGAGGTCCGGCAATGCGGTTTCGGCCAGCGGTCGACTGGAAGACCGTTCGCGCCTTTTCCTGACCATTGTGGATGACCGCCTGACTGGACTCGAAGACATCAGCTCGGTGGTTCTGAAGTCCAGCAATGGCACAGTTCTGGAATTGGATGATGTAGCTGACGTCCGCATGTCCACGGCCCAGGAATGGACCCGCGTAACGGCGGATGGCGGCCCCGCAGTGCTGGTCAATATTCGCCAAGCGCCTGAAGCCAATTCACTGGCATTGACCGATGCCATAAAGGGAATTATTGCTCGGGAGAGTCCACACTTTCCGCCCGGCATAGTGATTACTCCCTATTACGACCAGTCGGACCTCGTGCGCTCTGCCGCATCCAGTGTGCGTGATTCCATTCTGCTGGGTACCCTCCTGGCCGGTCTGGTGCTCTACCTGTTCCTTCGCAGCTTCCGCTTTGTGCTCGTAATGGCAATTCTCTTGCCGGCAGTGCTCGCGTCCGCCGCACTGCTGCTGGTGCTGCTGGGGCTGAGCCTCAATATCATGACACTGGGTGGCATGGCCGCCGCGGTGGGACTGGTGGTTGATGACGTGGTGGTTATGCTCGAACACATCACACGCAAACTCAGCGAAAAGTCCGCTACTGTTCTGGAGGCGGCAAGCGAGATGACCAGGCCACTGCTCGGCTCGTCGCTGGCGACCATCATAGTGTTTACCCCGCTGGCGTTTCTCGACGGCGTGACGGGCGGCTTTTTCAAGGCCCTTGCAATGACGATGGCTTCCGCCCTGATGTTCTCCATGGTCTACGCACTGACGGTCGTTCCTTTGTTGGCGTTGCATTTGGCCCGACCGGGTGATGCCGAACGAGCGGAACAGTCCAATCACTGGCTGGGCTGGCTGACAGACCAATACGTGAAAAGGATGCATAGCGTGCTGCGGCACGCTCGAGTATTTGCGCTAGGGCTTATTACAATGGCCGTTGTCGCCGGGGGGCTCGCAACGACGCAAGTGGCCTCTGGCTTCATGCCCGAGATGGATGAGGGTGGCTTTGTGCTGGACTACGTCGCCCCGCCTGGCTTGTCGCTGACTGAAACCGATCGTTTGCTGTTACAGCTGGAGGAAATAGTGCGTTCCGTTCCGGAGGTCGCCAGCTACTCCCGTCGCACCGGACTACAGCTCGGCGGCGGACTTACCGAAGCCAACGAGGGCGATATGTTTATTAGATTAAAGCCACTACCACGGCGTCCGATAGATGAGATTATGGGGGAAATCAGGAATCGGGTTGCAGCGGAGGTGCCCGGACTTGAGACAGAAACTATTCAGCTGATTGGGGATATTATTGGAGATCTTACTGCGGTACCCCAGCCCATCGAGGTAAAGTTTTACGGCAATGATCCCGAGGCCATGACCATCGCCGCCGATCTGGCGGTCGCCGCTCTGCAGGCAATTCCAGGGGTGATTGAGGTACGCAAATCCGATCGTATAGCGGGAGACGCAATTGTCGTTACGCTCGACCGCGCACATCTCGCGCTGGAAGGTCTTGAACCGGCGCTAGTCACCGCACAACTTGAAGCACTGGTCGGCGGTGGAGTTGCCGGTTCTGTACAAGCCGGCGAGCGCACCATCAATATTTTGGTCTGGACGCCGGAAGCATTACGCAATCGGGTAGAAGCGATCAAAGCCCTGCAACTGCGCGCCCCGAACGGTCACTTGCTACCACTGCAACGGATAGCACAGGTCGATTTGGTCAGTGGACAGACTCAAAGCAGTCGCGAAAACCTCCAGCCGATGAGCGCTGTGACCGCCCGATTGGAAGGCAGGGATATGGGCTCAGCCATGCGTGATGTGAGTGGTGTTATGGCGGCAGTGAGCCTGCCCGCTGGAGTCCGCTACGAGTTTGGAGGTCTATACGCGGAACAACAGAAATCTTTTCGCGACCTGATCACAGTGTTTGCCTCTGCTCTGGTGCTGGCCGGGTTGGTACTGTTGTTTGTGTTTAGGGATATGGCGCAGACCATCGCAATTTTGGCGGTGGTTGGACTGACAGTGGCGGGGGTACTGTGCGCCCTTGTGATTACGGGCACTGAACTCAATATTGCCGCAATGATGGGGCTGACTATGGTGGTGGGTATCACTGCCGAGCTCGGGGTGTTCTATTTTGCAGAATTGCCGGATTCCAACATTACACATTCCGATCGTATCGAAGCAGGTCGCGCACGCCTGCGGCCTATTTTTATGTCAGCCCTGATTGCCATGTTAGCGCTGGCACCGCTGGCACTCAAGTTGGGAGAGGGTGCGGCGCTACTCGCACCGATGGCAATTACCATTATAGCCGGACTACTGTTCGGTGCGCCGCTGGTCCTCATCGCCGCACCCATTATGCACAGTGCAATGGCTCCCGATAAATAAACGATACACTGGTATTGTCTATTAACCCAACGCGGAATCGCACCTCCGACATTGAACTAGCTGCAACGCCAGGGCTTCCCGAATCCGCACGCCTGTGGCTGTTCAGGATTCCGAACAGTTCCAAAGGACCAGATTGCTGCGCCACGATTGCAATCTCAGTCGGGCGCATCACGGCCTCCGAAAAACGGCTTATTGCTAAGCGGCGGCTTTCTTTCCAGGTGAGCGCTTCTTGGCTGGAGCGTTTTTCTTAGCCGGAGGTTTTTTCTTGGCTGGAGCCTTCTTCTTGGCTGGAGCCTTCTTCTTGGCTGGAGCCTTCTTCTTGGCTGGAGCCTTCTTCTTAGCCGGGGCCTTCTTCTTGGCTGGAGCCTTCTTAGGCGTCGCCGCCTTCTCGATCATCGAAATGCCTTCGCTCACCGATTTTTTAGCTTCTACCACCAGCAACTTCCATGCCTTGAGATTAGCGTCCGCTCGTTTCTTTACGATCTTTTGGGCTTTGGTATTAGTCCTGCTTGCCATTTTCTGGAGCATTTGCGCGTCTTTCTTCGCGCGCTCAATCACCTTTTTCAGCTCCTTCACTACCGCGTCACGATCACCGCGGACTTTACGCAGTTCCGCCAACAAACCCCTGAGCATCTCGTACTGACGTTTGGCAATATCAGAATATCCGTCAATGATGGCGCGATTCGCCTCGGCCACCGCATCCATATTTTTGCCAGTGCTCTGCAGGACGTCATCCCAGGAATAGTTTCCAATCTTGATTTCATCCATGTACTTTCCCAGATTCGAGGCAGCAGATTTGCTGGCGACGGCTTTTCTCTTCACTGGACGTTTACGAGTGGCTTTTGCTTTAGTGATAGCCATTATTACTCTCTCCTTACGGTTCTGGTTAATGTCATGCTCCGCATACTGCACACCTGCTTTCAGTGTAGCTGATTAATCACGCTTTTCCATTAGGTATTAATTAGCAAGTGCACCCATATACTCACCGCATAACCCAGCGCGGTAACGGGCGTCGTACGCATCCGTCTAGCCGTTGTTGTCATCGACACGTTCAGCAACAGCGCCGGACAAGGTGACAAGCTCCTATCTGGCGCTGCCTGTGTATATACTTCGGAAGCGCTAATTCGATAAATGCATTACGGAGTGATTCTGTGGTTATGGCGACATCTTTTAAGTACGCATCTGAAAAAAAGGGTCTCGGTCCAGGAGCGCTGGTTCATGTGGGCAATATCCATCATTCCGATACACGAATGACGCTGGTCGACTATAGCGCTGCACACTATGAAGAACGCCCGCTGGATGCGCTGGAGGACATCATGCCGTATCGCCTTAAGGACTCTGTCACCTGGGTGATTATCGAAGGACTGACGGACTCATCCATCGTCGAGTCGATCGGGGAGCATTTCAATATTCATGCGCTGGTTTTGGAGGACATCCTCAACACGCATCAGCGGCCAAAGATGGAGGACCATGATGAATACCTCTTCGTAGTGCTGAAAAGCCTGATGTCAGAAGAAGGCGGTTTCGTTGTCATGAATGAGCAGGTCAGCTTACTGGTCCTGGAGAACTTTATCTTTACCTTCAAGGAGAAAGCCGACGACCTCCTGGTGCCAGTTCTCAGGCGCCTGGAAAATAGCCGGGGGCGCCTCAGAAGTGCGGGTTCGGACTACCTCATGTATGCGGTACTCGATACCATCGTCGACCTCAACTTCGACATAATGGATGAACTTGAAGAGACCCTGGTCTCTCTGGAAGATGAAATATTTGCCAATCCAACGCCGCTACTACTGGAGAAAATTCATGAAATAAAGCTCGAAGTGATACGAATGCGTCGTCACATCTCTCCTATCCGGGATTTGACGGCCGGACTCCTACGCAGTGAATCGGAACTGATTGATCCAAATACGCAAATTTATCTCCGGGATGTACACGACCATGTGCTGCGCATCATGGAATCTATAGAAACTCATCGGGATATCCTTTCCAGCCTGCTTGAGATCTATCTTTCCAGCATCAGTAGCAAGCTGAATGAGGTTATGAAAGTACTCACGGTGTTCTCATCCGTGTTTATCCCACTGACATTCATCACCGGTATCTACGGGATGAATTTTGAAGACATGCCTGAACTGAAGTGGTCATGGGGCTACCCCGCGATCTGGGTTGTATTCATCGCTACGTCGACGACCCTGTTTCTGTACTTTAAACGCAAAGGGTGGACCTGAGAGCGCTATTGCGGCGTCGTTTTGCAACCGAGAAGTTGCACGAATGAGCAGCCTGTCACCGTCATCGCGCCAAAGACATAGACCAGACCAATTGGCCCATCAATCGCCAATAGCGCGTATTCCCATGTTGCGGAGAGCTGATTAGGCACTGCGTATATCACAGCCGCCACGGCCGATAAGCGCACCAGACCCTGCCAGAAAAACACCGGCGCCCGATTCGCCATATCGTGCGAGGCCCACATGAGCAGCGCGGCCGCCATCATCAGGAAGGTACCCAGAGTAATCAATGGTACAAATTGCCCCGCAACAGGCTCTGCCGCCATAGCAATACCCATCGCGCCAGCCCAAGTGCCTGCGCCGACCAGAAAGTCAGACAGTCCCGTCCACCAGATAAACTTTTGCAACATACGCTTTGCCTCTCTTGTTATAGGGTTTGGCGCTCGCCCTTGTCACTAACACTCAGGGTCAAACGTAATATTCATGCTCTTGATGCCGGGAATGAAATTGGACACAAGATTGTGTGGGGCACCCAGCAGCCGAGGGTTGCGCAAACGGGGTACAATCTCTTCAAACATAATACACAGTTCCTTGCGGGCCAGATGTGAGCCAATACAGAAGTGTTGTCCCACACCGAATGTGCGGTGCTGGTTCTTCAAGTCAGGCATTCGCTGTGCGCGCTTCACATCAAATACCTCCGCATCACCACCGAATAGCTCTGGGTCATGATTAATCGACGGGTAAAATAATTTGACGAGATCGCCCTTCCTGATCTCCATACCGTTGAGCGTGATATCCTCAACGGCAGTGCGCTGCATATGGATGAACGGCGGATAAAAGCGCAAAATTTCCTCCACAGCGTCCGGAATCAAAGACGGATCATCGATCAGCATTTGATGTTGTTCAGGGTGCTCCATCAACAGGCGCATTCCCTGGCTAGTGGCCGTTCGTGTTGTTTCAACTGCACCGGCAATCAAGATCAGAAAAAACGTACAGAACTCGAATTCATCCAGCGTTTCACCTTCGACGACGCCATGGAGTAGGGCGTGGATAATCGTACCGCCCTGCGGGTTCGTTGTGTGATTCGCGGCCAGCTGCATCGCAATCTCAAAAATCCGGGCTGCGGCGAGCTGTCCATCTTCCGGCGACACATCCAGCTCAGGATCGTCCATGCCGATCATAGTATCCACGAGACGGGCGAAGATCTGGCGTTTCTCTGCTGGCATTTCCATCAGAGCACAGATCACAAACAGCGGCATCTCTGCAGACACCTCCGAGACAAATTCGCATTCGCCTTTGGGCGCGACTTTGTCAACGATACTCCTGGCAAACTCACGCATAAGAGGCTCCAACGCATCTACCGCCTTACTCGTAAACGCATTGCGAACGACCCGCCTGTACTTGACGTGATTGGGTGGGTCCATGTTGATGATCAGCTGCCGCATGATGTCCATTGACTCGGGGTCCGCACCGCCCGGCTGCGGATGCGCGAGATTGGCACTGGAGGAGAACTTGTCAGGATTTTTGGAAACAAAATCCAGGTCTTCGCGCCGGGTGATCGCCCAGAAATCACCTCCATACTCGGGCGCACCGCTTTGATAGGACACGGGGCACTGCTGCCTGAGCGTCGCAAACGCCTCGAAAGGCAGTTTCTCGTGGTGCGTCATGGGATTCATCAAATCGAACTGGAAAGGACATTTTTCAGTCATAAAGACAGATTCTCGCGATTATTATAATGGCCTGGGCGGCGAAACCGCGGCAACAGGCGGGTCGATAGCAATGGGCCTGCATGACACAGACCATAAAGACCTCTACTCACTCTAGCCTGAGTTTAGCCGACTATACCTGTATATCATAACAGGGCTATGCTGATGCCGAGCAAGCCAGGACGTGCCGGGGGGATAGCTACAATGAAGCCAAGCACAATGCATAATGCAGTTCACGCCATTCTTCGGACAGTTCTATGGATTTTAAAGACTACTATCAAGTTCTCGGCGTGCAGCCTGATGCCGAAGCCAAGGACATCAAGACAGCCTACCGCAAGCTGGCACGAAAATATCACCCCGACATGAACGCGGACGCCGGTGCGGAGGATAAGTTTAAGGAGGTTGCCGAAGCGTATGAAGTATTGAAGGATGCTGGAAAACGAGCCGAGTACAACGAGTTACGGCAGTACCGCGATCGCGCTGGGGGCAGCTTTGAACCGCCACCGGGCTGGCAAAGCCGCAGTGGCTTCGGCGGTGCAGGCGGCGAGCACTCCCAGGGTGATTTCTCTGACTTTTTCAATTCTATATTCAGTGGCGGTGGTGGCGAATCGCGCTCTCAGCGCCCTGGCCGCAGGGGTCAGGATGCAGAAATTGAATTGCCTGTGTTTCTGGAAGAGTCCATATCGGCAGCGTCCAAGCGAGTCGAGTACATCATTCGCGTGGTGGAGAATGGCCGGCCCAAAGACGTAAAAAAGAGCCTGAATGTGAAAATTCCGGTTGGCGTGCAGGATGGCGAGCGGATTCGCCTGAAGGGACAGGGTGGTGCCGGTCAGGGTGATGCACCGAGTGGCGACCTCTACTTGCATATTCGATTAGTGCCACATCCCCTATTTGATGTAGAGGCCCACAACCTGGTTATCACAGTCCCCCTGGCACCCTGGGAGGCTGCACTGGGCGCGAAAGTGACCATTCCAACACTGTCCGGCAAGATCAACCTGACGGTGGCTGCCAACAGCCAATCGGGTCAGCGGTTGCGCATCAAGGGCAAAGGATTAGCGAGTAAAACCGGGCAGGGAGATCTGTTTGCCTTACTGAAGATCGTTATCCCGCCTACTGCAAACGACGAAACTAAAGCATTGTGGCAGTCGTTGTCGGAAGAAGCGCAGTTTGATCCAAGATCAGAGTGGGGTAATGAGCGATGACAGAACTTGTACTAAGCATTTCACTGCATGAGCTGTGCCAGTGCGAGGGGCTGAGCCAACAGCTTATTGTAGAGGTCGTTGACCACGGTATCGCGCAGCCTGTAGCCGGGCAGAGCGTTGTCGATTGGGTGTTCGATACCACCAGCGTGCACTGGCTGCGCAAGGCAGTCCGACTGCACGACGATCTGGAGATCGACTGGGTTGCGGTGGCCATGGTGATCGATTTACTGCGGCAAAAGGAGGCTCTGGAGAAACGTAACCAATGCTTTGAGCAACAACTCAAACGGTTTCTTGATGAGTGAGCCGCACTTGGCAAAATAGGCTTTTCGGCGGAGCCTGGAGCTAACGTATACGCTGCAAGACCGGCGCCACACTGAGTAGAGCTTTGACGCCTATGTGCTTTCCTGCAGCTTAAGAAAGTGCCCTTTGTGCTTGGCCTGGCTTTTCAGCCACTCCAAATGCCATGACAGGAACACCGGGAAAAGCGACCGATGAATCGGAGTGACCGAGCACAATCCCGTCCTGCAACGCCGTCAATGTCTCCTGACGACGTCCAAAAGCATTCACAACTTTGGCCAATGGCTGCCCTTTCTTGACAACATCACCGGGTGCCGCGAGAAATCGTATGACGCCCGACTTCGCGCCATAGGGCTTATCTGCGTAACGCAGCGGTTTATTGTGCTCATAACCCACCGGCAGCGGATAGCGAAACGGTGTCTCTCGCTCGGCGATCATGCCCAGATCGGCCAGGATGTTCCAGATAGCCTCCACGCCGTAGGTGACATTGGACTCACTGACAATGTTTGGCTTACCCAACTCAAAGGTGACAGCCGGTATGTCGCGCAGGAGCAGATTGAAGGACAGACTCTGGTGCAACTCCTCCTCATCGAGAATCACACACAGTCCGGCCTGTTTTGCGGTATGGATAGACTGTTGATACGCGTGTTTGTGCGCCTTGCCTGGGTCATGGTCTACCAGCACATACGGCATGGATTCGATCCAGTCATTGTGAAAATCCACCACCAGATCGGGCTCGGTACTAACAATTGTGTCGAATATCGTGTGGGCAATACGCTCACCGAGAGAGCCACTGGCATTCCCCGGAAAGGAGCGGTTAAGGTCTTCGCCACTCATTGTGATGTGCCGTATTCCCGACTCAAAACCGAGCGGATTCATCAACGGGAAGGCATGCACCGAACCACAGCTCAGGCGCCTTCGGATATGACGGAACACCTCCTGAATCACGACGATGCCACTCACTTCATTACCGTGACTGCAGGCCGTCAACCAGACGCCTGGGCCGGGTTTTTCACTGGTCGCGCACATAAGCGGTAGACGCCGGCGCGAGAGGTCGGAGCCGGTCATGATCTTCTTAAACGAATAATGATTCCTGACTTTGGCAGTCGGGAGCTCATCGGTATGTTTGGACATAGCGGTTTCTCTAGCAGCCGGGGCAACGCACCGACGCGGCAATACACTACTCCTTCATCCTGCTATAGCCTACTACAGGATAGTGGAGCACCTGCAGCCTGTCGCACTCAGGATGATGCCACCAGGCGGCGCGACCCTGAGCCCGATAGTCTCCTAGCTAAGCTCGGTGCCGGATGTCTCTCGCAGCAGTAAAACCACCACCGGTATTGCCAGTAGCGAGCTCAGACACAGCACCGTCAGTGCAGCAGCGTGGGTGCCCAGTGCTGTATAGAGGACGCCCTCTACCGCCAAACCGGTGACCGCTGCAAACATGGCGCAGATCGCGCGGAGCGTAGACGCTGTAGAGCGGCACCGGGTAGGGAAAAGCTCCCCGCTCAGTGCATTGACCATCACCTCTACGGCAAAATAACCAAACAATGCGACAATCCAGGCTAGCGGCAATAGCCATCCGCTAATGTTGTAGAACGTTATTGTAGCGCCACAGTAGAGAATCAGTGCCATCGCGAGCGTTGGCCGCCGACCTATATGATCGGACAATCGGCCCGACAGGGTATTTCCCAAAATGGCGATAGAACCCGCGACGATATACAGAAGGCTGACGTCCCGCGGCGCGAAGTCATGAATCTCCTGCAGATATTTGGACATGAAGCTCAGCGTTGCCGCTATCTGGAACCAGAACGCCATGGAGATTAATGCAATGGCAGTGATTTCGCGCCTGTAATGGCGCCAGATTTCCTGTATCGGCTGCCAGAAAGTCGGAGGCGGGGTGTCTACCGCATGGCGATCGAATAACGCCGATTCGGGTAACAGCCTCCGCAGCCAAGCGAGATAGAGAACCGGAACCGCCGCAATCAAATAGAGCGCGCGCCAGCCTCCAGGCAGATAGTCGACCAGGCCGTAGAGCAACGATGCCGCACCTGAACCAAGCCCGCCCATCGCGGCCAGAAAACCGACACCCCAACCCCGATGCCGTGCAGGCAGCATCTCCAGTACATAGATGACGGCAATAATTTCCTCAGCCGTGGCAAAAGCACGCACACAAAACTGGATGGCGATGAATTCTTCAGTCGTACGTGCAAACCCTGTGAGGCCGGTGGCGATCGAAAGACCGAACAAGGTAACCATCAGCAATCGCCGCCGACCGATGCGGTCTGCCATCAATGCAAGGAATATAGCCGGTAAGGTGCCCAGCCGCGCGGCGGCGATAACTTTCCCCAGGTCTTCCTCAGAAATATTAAAACTGGCCTGTACGTCAGGCAACGCCAAACCGAGAACGGTCAGGTCGTAGTTACCGATAAAAAAAGCTGCCCCCAGTAGCAGAAGCAGCCTTGTATCAGCAGAGGTCAGCCCTGCCGGTGGAAAAAACAATCGAAACATGAGACCTCATTATGCTTTAGGTGCAGGCCATGTAAAACGTCGGAACGAATATTGGCAGGCTATGCATTCAACCGCTGCAGCGGCGGACTCTGGTTGGCAAAAACCGGTACTAGAAATTATAACCGACACTTGCCCCATAAGTGCGCGGTTCCAGCAGGAACTGGTTGGTCGCCAGACCAACGTTCTGGTCACCCAGAGACTGTCCGGTAATGTAATCGTCATTGAGGAGATTCATCCCCCAAATGCCCACAAACCACGCTTTATCGGCGCTGAACAAGGTGAGCGTCGCGTTCCATACCTCCCAGCTGTCCACCTTGTCGTTGGGTGCGTTGAAAATCCGTGTGTAAAACTCATCCTGCCAGTAGTAGTTGGTGTTGGCAGCGAGCTCCATGCCATTCATCAGAGGCCAGGTGTAACCGACGCCAACATTGATGGAGTACTCAGGCGAATTAGGGAGCTCATTACCTTTCAGCTGCGTCGGCAATCCCTCGCATGTAGGAGTGCCTGTCGGGCAGCCGGGACCAATATACAGATTGCTGAAGGGAGTCGAGATGATGTTCTCGGTAGTGCCCAACAAATTAATGTTAGCGGTATCGACACTCTCGCCATCGCCCAATTCAGTGTCCAGCCAAGCGATATTGGCGGTGAGGCGCCAGCGATCATCCGGCACCCAGATAAATTCCCCTTCGAAACCCTGAATGGTGGCATCCTTGTTCTCATTGATCGATGTCTGGTTGGTGATCTTGCCGATCTGCAAACCCTCGTAATCGTAATAGAAATACGTCACATTGGCCTGGACGGTATCAGAGAACAGGCGGCTCTTCAGGCCAAGCTCCAGGGCGTTAATAAACTCAGGGTCGAACTCAGCAATATTGGGGCTTCCACCAAGCGCGGGGTCGAGCAAGGGCGACTCTGCCGAGATCGGATTGAAGCCGCCGCTTTTGTAACTTCGTGAGAGTGTGACGTATGCCATAACATCATCGGCGGCATCCCAGCTGACGTTAATCTTGCCGGTGGGCTCATCCCACTTCCCCTCGAAATCGCTGTATCCGCCATTTTCAGCAGTCGGATCACTGAGGAAGGCCAGATAGATCGTTCTTTGGCTCGCCTTTTTTTCTTCTCGGGTATAACGCAGGCCAAACGTGACCGCTATATCCTCTTCGGCCTGCCAGTATAGCTCTCCAAATGCGGCATAGGTGTCGAGCTGGTAGGGCTCGGTCTCGTTCTGGAAGAGCCGTTGCGAGGGATCGAGATTGAGCAACTCCCCCGTGAGCTCAACAGCTGACGAATAGATCGTATAACTGTCATTACTTTCGTAGGTGAGATAGAACCCGCCCAGCATAAAATTCCAATCGTCGTCAAAATCGGAGGCCAGGCGAAGCTCCTGGCTCCACTGCTCAGGCTTGGTTCGCGAACGGTCAACATTGTAGAGTCGGTCTACTGTGATGGGGCCGGCAGACCCGCGCTGCATCGTCACCTCCACTGGCCAGAGCTCAGACGCAACATTAAAGTCGTAGTCATTGGAGGCATCGTAGTCCGAAGAATGATAGCCACTAAGCGATGTCAGCGTCAGATCGCCGAAGTCGTGATTCACTTCAAAAGCGACAATGGTATCTTCAATTTTGTACTCGGGCGTGTAATCCATCCACTGCTCGCGAGGGTCACTGGAACGTGGCGAATTGATGAAATCATCATCCGGAAAAGAAAGCCCCGTTATCGGCTCGATAAATTGGCTGACCATGAATCCGGAAGCCGTCGCGGCAGCATTGGTGGTATCGTCAGCGAGGCCCGTCGGCAGGCAACCGATAATACCCTCGGGATCGCGCAGGCAGCTTTGGTTGCTGCCGCGCAGGCGATCCGAATCTTCCTTGAAGTAGTTAACCGTCAAAATAGCATCGGTATCCTCATTGGACCACCGCGTGCCCGAGCGCAGGGAGTACATATCGCGCCCATCAATATCGTCACCGTTGAAGCGGTTTTCAACGTACCCGTTGCGCTCGGTATAGAGCATTGAGAAGCGCTGTGCGAGATTATCGGTCAGCGGAAGATTGACGGCTCCTCTGACCCGGGTGTAATCGTAATTACCCGCCTCCACAATGATATTGCCGCCAAACTCGTCTTCCGGCTTGCGGGTAATTAGATTAACAACGCCCGCAGTAGTGTTGCGGCCATACAGTGTGCCCTGGGGTCCGCGCAGCACCTCAATGCGCTCCGCATCGTAAAACTCCATTTCAAAAATTCTGCCGTTGTTCAGGTAAACGCCGTCGAAGTGGTTGCCGGTACCACTATCGGCGGCGGAACCGATCGCAAGGTTGCCAATGCCGCGAATCGAAATGGCAGCGCTGGAAAAGTTACCCTTGCTCATCAGCATGTTGGGTACGTTGAACTGCAGATCCATCGGTTTGCTGATTAAAGCGCGGTCCAGTTCTTCACCCGTGAATGCGGTCACTGCTATGGGGGTGTCCTGCACCGTCGTTACCCGCTTCTCTGCCGTGACGATGACCTCCTCCAGTCGTCCCGCCTGGGCAAAGACCAGTGAACTGCTCAGCGCCAATACAAATAAGGGTAGAGCACAGCGATTTTTGACAGTCATACAACCTCGATTGGCCCTGCAGCAGTTGCATGCGGCGATACAACCCACTCTGCCCTTCGAGTCAGGCTAGACTCACGGCCAGGGTCTGGAGTATGAACTGGCAGCGTCCGGGAAGACTCCGCCCAAGAGTTCATTCAGCAGTGCATTAAAACCATCGGAGGCCTTGCACTGGCGAATCGCCCTACTGTTCTGCTTATGGCTCTTAATTATTGTTTTGAACTGTTATCTTATAGACTCGCGAGGCACAGTCAATCCAGAAATTTGCCCGAGATTCTTTGCGATGATAAAGACGTCATTTACGCTTACGGTTGGTCGTGCCGAGCTTGCTAAGTACCGGGGCAGCCACTGGCTTATGCGCAGAGGTGATCCAGCTCAAAATTCACGTCATCATGGCAATTGCCTCGCAATTGGGCAATGATAGTCTTGCCTGCCAACCTGCGGCTGCATTCTGCGCCCGCTTTGGCATTTTTTTTAACTTCGAAAAAGGGATTACGCCACCATGCAGCCTGATGCCAAGCATCTAATGCGCACTGTACCTGATGCCCAGGCAGTCAAACTTCCCTCACGATTCCTGGAGCTGCTGGCACTGCTTATGCGCCAACCCAGCGTGGTCGGGTCGGAACACAGCTTTTTCCGCGCACTGCAGCGCGAGCTGGAAGAACGCGGCGCTCAGGTAACCTGGTACGAAGGATTGCTGGTGGCCAATGGCAAAAAGCCCAACAGCCTGATGCTGTCAGCGCATATTGATCGGCATGGATTGATCTGCACCGGACCCAACGAATTTCAATACGCAGCCTTCGTGGCCGGCTCACGATCCGACCTCTTGGGTAACTCCGTCGGCGAGCAACTGATGAAGAAGATTGTCGACCGTTTCAGCGCTGAATATGTGTATGCCTATGAACCCTGGTCGGGCGCCTACCGCGGTCGCGGCATGATTACGCGCGCTTACATCTGCGAGTACAGGAACAACCTGATTTTTGAAGTCGAGGGGCTGGAGCATCTGGTAGCCGGCACGCCGGTGGCATTTGCCGACGCGCTCAAGATTACCGATCAGGCACTGGTGGGACAACTGGACAACGTATTGACGGCTGCCGCACTGGTCTACCTCTTCGAGCTGGGCTTTGAGGGTACTGTCTTTTTCACGTCGCAAGAGGAAGCCGGCAAAAGTTGGCGCTACCTGCTTGAATGGTTTCGTCGTTTTGGCGGCAACACAAATGAACTGATCGTGCTCGATACCAGCCCTTACCCGGACTTTGACACGGCCATGCAGCAGCAACTGGTATTGCGCAACAAAGATGCAAACGCGACGTTCAGTCCAACGCTGACCCGCCGGTTACAAAGTCTGTGCGAAAAACGCGAAATACAGTATCAGATGAAAGACGCATACGTTGAAGCCCTGAATGTACGATTACGCGCTGACGGTGAAGACGCGCGCTCTCTGGGATCGACCGAGATGGGGCGCATCATTGGCGCCTCCAATGGTCTGGTGGACGGCACCACCCTGCAGATTCCGACTTCGGGTTACCACACCATGTCTGAGTCAGCGCCTCTTTCGTCAGTGCAGGCGTTCCTCGATATCCTCTGCGACATGGCAGAACTTGATACCCCTGACCGCCGAACCCCTGTCACGGTCTAGACAGTTCAGTTACAACCCAAGGATTACAGGGCTGAGATTACGTGCAGATGCAGAGCAAGGAACTACGGGCCGTTATCGATATGATCCCACTGAACTTTGCCGACCCGTCGGCAGATTTCAACGCGGTTCGCACAATGTTTGCCCCCTTCCACGGCCATCCCACCAGTGATGCACTGAGGGTCCAGCTAGCGCATTACGGCGACGTACGGTGTGGCGACTACGAACTGCAAGGTGCGCGCAATACCCTGACAGTTTTTCACTGTCACGGCGGGGCCTTTGTCTCCACAGGACTTGACGAGTACCACTTTTATGGCGAAATCATCGCACGCGAAACAGGCTGCCGGATCGTCATGCCCGACTACCGCCTGGCGCCGGAGCACCCCTATCCCGCCGCCGCAGACGACTGCTTTGCGGCTTACTGCGGATTACTTGCAAGCGGCACCGACCCGTCCACCATTGTCTTTATGGGTGAGTCCTGTGGCGGCAGCCTTGCTATGGGTTTGCTGCTGCGGTTGCGGGAAGAGGGCCTGCCGTTGCCGCTTTGTTTTGTCTCTCTGACCGGCTGGTTCGACCTATCGGTAGCAGGGCCAGCAGTGCCCGGTCGCGATCCCTTTCTCACCCCCGACTGGGTGCGCAATCGAGGTCGGGACTATTTGGCAGGGAAACTGGCGCTGGAAGACCCCTGTGTATCAGCGTCCTACGCCGAACTACAGCAACTGCCGCCCATGTACCTGCAAATCGGGCAGTTCGATACCCTGCGCGAAGGCGCGATCCTGCTGGGCGTCAACGCGATGCGCGCGGGCGTCTCGGTGACGATGGAAAGCTGGCCGGGCATGATCCACGGCTGGCATGGGCTGGTGACTGCCGGTGTACCTGAAGCTGCAGCTGCCTGGGCGGCGATACGTCGTTACCTGGAGACGCTGGCTCAGCCATAGCGCTATCGCTTATGGTTGGAGTTCAAACGGGTCGCAAAGTACATTTAGACGAATGCCTTCCATCACTGGAATGGGACTCAGGGAGATAACATTATGCGCAGGACTGCGTCTGCCAGGATAACTCTCAGGGAGTTACTGGGCATAGAGTTCCCCGTGATCCAGGCACCCATGGCAGCAGTGCAGGACGCCGCGCTTGCCGCAGCCATATCCAATGCCGGGGGCCTCGGCTCTCTGCCCTGTGCCATGCTGGATCCGGCCGCTTTGCAAACATCGCTGCTGCATCTCAACACACTCACCGACAAACCGTTCAACGTTAATTTCTTTTGCCACACTGCGCCGACGGTCACTCCTGATGCGCTGCGACACTGGACTAGAAACCTCGCGCCGTACTTTCTCGAACTGGGCATCGAACCCCCCAAAGAAAGCCCAGGAAGCCAGCGAGAGCCGTTCGGCGAGGCAGCGCTGGCTGTGCTTGAGCAATTCAAGCCGGCGGTAGTGAGCTTCCATTTTGGCCTGCCAATCCCTGAGTATGTAGCACAGCTCAAGCGATGGGGCGCATTGATTCTGGCATCTGCTACCACGGTAGATGAGGCGCTCTGGCTGGCCGAGCGTGGTGTCGACGCCATCGTGGCACAGGGACTGGAAGCTGGCGGCCATCGCGGTTCATTTCTCAGCACGGACATGACAACCCAGATCGGCACAATGGCGCTGGTGCCCCAGGTCTGCGCGAACGTATCCGTGCCTGTTATCGCGGCCGGCGGCATCGCCAGCTCGGAGGGAGTCCGGGCCGCTATGACAATCGGTGCCGCCGGCGTGCAGGCGGGAACCGTTTTCCTGTTATGCCCGGAAAGCAACACCACCCCCCTGCACCGCGCAGCACTTGCGAGCGAGGCGTCAAGGCACACGGCATTGACCAATGTTTTCACAGGACGACCTGCGCGCAGCATCGTTAATCGGCTGATACGAGAAGTCGGGCCAATGGCCGCCAGCGCCACGGCATTCCCCTCCGCGGCGGGCCCCATTACTCTGCTGCGCGCGGCTGCCGAAGCACAAGGGCGAAACGATTTCACGCCTTTGTGGTGCGGCCAGAATGCGACAGGATGTTGTGAGGAACCGGCTGCGGAAGTACTGCGGCGCCTGGCCTCGGACTGTTAAATCTCTAAACCGCCGACTGCAGGCGGGTGGTGCACAACCCCGCTTGAGAGCAGGCTCACTGCCTGCCTCACAGTCACCGCAGAGTCAGGCAGGACTCAGGACGGCCCCGCGCGAGGGCATTCGCGTACACCACCAGATCAATAGCAGCAGCAACACCTGGACGAGCAATCTGACGCTGAGAAATACCGGAGAGACGTCGGGAAACAGCTCGCGGTTCAGCCACATATGAATATTGGCGGGAGTGACGCAGACCGTAAGTAACAGCAGGCCGCTGCCCGCCCACTGCCGCAGCGCGGGAATGAGAATTCCGATGGCGCCGAGGATTTCAAGAACCCCGCTAATATAGACAATCTCAAGGTGATAGCCAATGTAAGGCGGCATGATTGCGACAAAAAAAGCGGGGTTAGTGAAGTGCGTAATGCCGCCCACCATAAACCACAGGAATACAACTGCCAGGCCCAGATTTTTCAATGTAAACATGCTCATCCTTATTATTAGAATCACTGCGAGTATCACTGATAAGCCAGCGCATTTAGGCACCTGTCGGGCTTAAGAACATGCTACTGCACTAGTCGGGCGCACTCAAAACCGTCTGTAGCCAGCGGCTGATATCCTGAATCTCCTGCATACAGACTTCATGCGCCATAGGATACTCACGCCAGTCGACCGCATAACCGGCATCCTGCAACGTCACCAGGGAAGACTTGCCCAATGACATAGGCAATACAGCGTCGTGCTGCCCATGACACATCAGGATAGGAATTGCCGCGTTGGCCGGGGCATTGGCTGTCGCCAGATTTTCACCCTCAGCCAGAAAGGTGGAGAGCGCCAGAATGCCTGCCAAGCGTTTCGGGTAGTACAAGCCCGTATGCAATGCCATCACACCGCCCTGCGAGAACCCGGCCAGAACGATGCGCTCTGCAGGCATGCCATCATCGATTTCATTCTGGATCAGATCGCGTATTTGCGACGCTGATTTTTTCAGGCCAGGCAAATCGGCGCCTCCCGCCGGATCGAAATCAAACCAGGCGCGGGCTCGCTGCCCACCAAAGGCCGTTACCGCCATCTCGGGGGCATGGGGAAACACAAACCGCACGGGCAGGGCCGATGGCAGTTTCAGCTCAGGTACAATGGCCTCAAAATCATGGCCATCAGCACCCAGACCATGCAGCCAGATGACCACAGCAACCGGTGCCGTGTCGGGGTTGAGCTCCACAATGGGCAAGGAACCTGCCAACATAAATTCTCCTGTTTGTTCTGTGCTCCCTGGGGCTACTCAGTTCAGGTCAGCTGCATACTTGCGCAAAATTTGAAGCGGCACGGTTTCAAGCGCACGAATATGTGTGCGCGTCAAATACACTTTTGGCGCCATCTCTTTTTCATGCGCCTGCAACCAACGCGGTGCGCAAAGACACCAGCGATCTCCGGGCTTGAGCCCGGGAAACCCATACGCAGGCATTGGTGTGCTGAGATCATTACCGGCAAAACGAGAATACTGCAGAAACTCCTCGGTCACTTGCACACACACCGTGTGAGAGCCCGCGTCCTGATCATTGGTGTTACAGCACCCGTCACGAAGAAACCCCGTAAGCGGGTCCTCACTGCACGGCAACAAAACTTCGCCAAATACGTTTAGCGGCTCATCAATCACAATTTCTTCCACGAAATTTTGCCTCCAATGCTTCCGGTCAAACAGCAAGTACTCTGCTGTCGGGTAATTTATCTACATCCAGACGTTTGATTTAAGGCATAGTACATCCCCGCGCGCTCATCGCAAGGAATAGCTGCAATTTGGCGGCGGCAAAAGTTGGCGCGTAGTATTGATGCGCAGTGAAGGGCACTGCTTTAAGCTTGGCGAAAGCACCTATGCGTCGAAGCGAGTAAAGATTGAAGGGATCGTCTGAGCCCATTGAGGGTGAGGCGGCCATCCGCGGGGCGGCCATCCGCGGGGCGGCCATCCGCGAAGCGAGCCTAGAGGGAGAGCCTGCCCCTGTTGATGGGTGCACAGTTACGGCGTGTCCCGAAAAGCTCTACTCGGTTTGGCGCCGGCCCAGTAACCCTGGGAAGCGGCATTCGGTGCACAACGGCATATTGAGGAATATCAACAATGACTGACTATCTCCCTCCAACGTTAGACTGGGTACGCGAACAAGTTGAGCTCTACGAAAGCAGCGGCGGCACTCAGGGAACCACCCTGCTAGATACCGGCATGCCCTGTGTTCTGGTAACACACACCGGCAACAAGACCGGCGGTATCCGCAAAATTCCACTAATGCGGGTGGCAGTGGGCGGCAACTATGTGTTGATTGGCTCAATGGGCGGTCAACCAAAGAACCCGGTATGGGTCTATAACTTGCGTGCAAATCCCGACGTCCAGATTCGAGATAAAACCCAAGTATTTGCGATGCGAGCCCGCGAAGTGAGCGACGAGACCGAGCGTGCAACACTGTGGGCGGCAGCGGCGGCAGCCTACCCGCCCTATGACGACTATCAGGCAAAGACTACGCGCATAACTCCGGTGTTTGTTGCTGAACCGCGATAACAGGTGCCGCTCGCTGACGGCCGCCGTGTTTTGCTCGATTGCCTGCAGAGCGACATGCATTTGTGTAGACTGACTATAGCAGTGCGCAGCCTACTCTGGGATAGTGGTGTGGCGGGCCAAACCGTACGCCGACTGCGCACAACACACTAAACGAAGCAGATCAGGGTGCATCCGGGCCACCCCAAACACGCTTTCAGGATAGCAATAATCACACAGTCAGAGTCCATCATCGGAATGAGTATCAAGTGAAAATTCCCAGTCGCCTGCAACCCCTGGTTGATGACGGAGTCGTCGATGAGGTTATCCGGCCGCTCATGAGCGGCAAGGAAGCCGACGTATTCGTGGTGCGCTGCGGATCTAAAATCCGCTGCGCCAAGATCTATAAGGACGCGTTAAAGCGCAGCTTCAAAAAAGCCGCGCAGTACACCGAGGGCCGCAAGGTTCGCAACAGTCGGCGTGCCAGAGCTATCGAGAAGGGCTCAAAGTTCGGTCGCAAGCAACAGGAAGACACCTGGCAGAACGCCGAGCTGGACGCACTCTATCGACTGGCCAGAGCGGGCGTGCGCGTACCCGAACCCTTTGGATGTTTTGACGGCGTACTACTGATGGAGCTGATCACGGACGAGAGCGGCGACGTAGCGCCGCGACTCAACGAAGTGTCGATGTCGGCAGAACAGGCCAGGGAAGACCATGCTCTGGTGATGCATTACGTCATGCGTATGCTATGTGTGGGGCTGGTGCACGGTGACCTGTCTGAATTCAATGTGCTGGTCGATGAGAACGGGCCGGTGATCATTGACCTGCCGCAAGCCGTTGACGCTGCTGCCAATAACAACGCACGCGCCATGCTAGAGCGCGACGTAAAAAATATGTCCGATTACTACGGACTGTTTGCGCCTGAGTTGCGTGAAAGTCGCTATGCTCAGGAGATCTGGGCACTGTACGAGGACGGTGAACTGCACCCCGACCTGCAACTGACGGGTCATGCCGAAATCGATGACCACGCTGCAGACCTCGACTCTGTGATGCTTGAAATCAAGGCCGCACTGGCCGCAGAAGAGGACCGACTGCGACGGTTACGCGAGGCTGACGAGGAGGACTGACGGGCCAGCTGGGTCTAGTCGAGCCCGCATTCTCAGGATTCGCACATTCGCCTAGGGGGCCCAACAAGGCAGCACCTGTCGCGGCGGGAAAAAATACTCTATCATCTTCCAAACGATTCTTCCGCAGGGATTGGACATGACACAGCTGAAGACATTCTCAACCTGCCTGTTGGCACTTGCGCTGCATAGCGCAGCGTGGGCTGAAATCTACGAAACAACAGACGCTCAAGGCAACCCGGAATTCACGGACTCGCCGCCCAGCCCAAATTCCGAGGTCATAGACCTACAGCAAACCAATATTATTGATGCGCCTGCACCCGAGCCACAGGACGAATTTGCGTCACAATCAATGGACGGTGAAGCAATGGGTGGTGAAGAAGCACCGGAGCAGGACAATCGCACCGTCATTATCAATGATCGCAACGACGACCAAGACGATGTCTACGATGCGTATCAAAAACAAGAGCGGGCCTTTGAGCGCAGAGATCCGGCAACCCCTGATGAGGTATTGAACGCAGAAGCACCTAGGGAAGTGGGCGACGACGCTGCATCGCAGATGCCAGATGCGGCCCAGGAAGTCCCCTTTGAAGGCCGACGCATTTATCACCACAGGTGAAGCGGATTCATTGTTCCATCTCTATTTTACGAGCCAAGCGCATGAACAAAATACTTATCGCATTGATCCTGGGCTTCACCACTGCCGGCGCGAGTGCCATGACCTGGCCCTGGGAGGAAACCGCACCTACGCTGCCATCTGAGTACTGCAAAGGATTAGTGGTCGGAGGGCTTGCGTCCAATGAGGTTAGCGGGATGTCCAGAACCGATCTGTGGCTGGCCTGGAACTATGTGATCCGCTCTGGCGCAATGGAGCAAAATGTTGCAGCGGATGAGTATCAGGCCGGCCGGGGAAAATTCCAGAATGTGACGGATACCGCTGCTGGAGCGTCAATTGTGCAAGACGCTGACGGTAACTGCGGCCTCGGCAGATCGGGACTGCAAATCACTGGCTGGTAATACTTTCTCCCCGGCAGATACGGGTTAGCCTCTCAGCCGGGAGCCGGTCGGATTTAGGATGATGCTACTGCGGCGCATTGTAGGCTGGGTCGTGGTCTTCCATGATCTCCTGCGCTATCGCCTTCAAGTCAACCGAGTAACCGGCATCATACTGGTAGGTAGACAAGTCGACCCCGTAGGTTGCACTCAGCCAAACCAACTCGCCCAGTGCTATTAGTATCTCGTCAGGGTGACCCAAATTATCTCGAAAAATAGCATCTTCACTGTTACTGACCAGCGCATCCACATCGGGAAGATTGCCGGCACCGTATAAGCTGTAGAGCTCTGCGGCACTTTGACCATAGGGAATGCAGTAAAAATCGACCCCGGGGTTCTCAGCACGCAATGTATCTATAAATGCATGCGCAACCAGCGGATGATAGAGGTGCCAGAAAGCTTCATAGCTCGTGCTGGAACTACTGGCGGGGGATGTGGCCCAAGGCAACGCGATAAAGAATCGGGTGTCGGGGTTTTTCTGTAGCGCGTAATTCACCCAGTTTCTGTAACCCTCGATCGTGGGGTAATCAGGATGGTACGTCATGCCGAAAACATCTATATCGCCTCCATCGAGAACCGCCTGTATCGCCCCACGCTTACCGGCATTTTCCCAGAAAGCCTGCGGTGAACCAGAGCCGCCGCCCGAAAAGAAACGGGACTGGGCATGGTCGCTGAAGCCTGCGCGCGAAGCATGGGCAGGCAAGCCCCGTGCGTAGGGGTCAAAAAAGCTGTGTCCTATCAACAGTGAGTTTAGACCGCTATTCACCGACGGCCTGAATATCGCAGTCAGTGGCGTGACGGTGGCTCCCCAAAACTGATGCACGGTCTGCGCGGGAACGTCAAACCCGCATTCGCCACTCGTATCGTCAACACAGTAACCGCTCCAGCGATGAAACTGCCAACCGGGCCTCGGTGTCGCGTAATAGGTCTCCAAGTAATCGTCGATGACCAAATTCTCGCTGCAGTTGCCTGCGCCTGCGGCATGCTCCTCGAGCAGACAATCTCGATTGCCGCTTGCCGACAGCACATCGCCCTCCCCTGCAATCTCTAACGGATGGCTACAGGCTTGCAAAAAAAGAGCGAGAAAGAAAACGACTATTGCCGAAATGGTCTTCATACACTTTGCCTCAGGCCCTTACGCAGCGCAGGTAGCCTCATTAGATGTATGCAATGCGCTACCATAGCGCGTCATGCATTAGAATTCTATGGGATCTTATCGTGCAGAAAGCGGGCAAATCTGACCGGACCATGAGGGTTTAGTTGTCTCGGGAACTATAGATGCCGATAGGTGCCAGATCGGCGTAATACTGTTCCAGTTCTTCAATGCTGATCACGCGCTGCCCGGCTTTGACATACTCCTCCGACGGCGAGCGCCACAGGGCGGTCCTGAATCCATTGGACATCAGGCACTGGCCATTGAACTTATGAGCTGCATCACTGGCTAACCAGACCAGGCCCTGTGCCACGTCCTGCGACTCACCGAAACCGAGCTGGGAAGCTCTCTTGTCAGACTTATCAATGAGGGGCTGGGTCATATCCGTACGCGCCACCGAAGTTATCGACACAAGAGGCCACGAGTGCATCGCAGACAGCTGCCTCGGCAACGGAGCCCAGCACCGCGCGTACGGGCGCGCCAAGCGCCGCAATTTCCTCAGTTACAGCCGACAGTGCTTCTTCATTGGTACCATTAACCACCAGAGAGGCACCCTCGGTTGCACACGCGAGCGCGAAATGGCGACCCTGGCTGCGCAAGGAGCCGGTTATAACAATACGCTTGCCGTCCAATCTACCGATGCTGCCAATCTCCAACTATTTGCGCGTGTACTCACCAACATTGTTGGCAACGCAGATGCCATAGAGCAAATCTGCTCGCCCGATCACAGACTGGTCCAGCCGCCAGGGCCGCCCGCCTTCGAACAAGCTCAATAGCTTGCCGCCGTGATAGACAATACTGGTATTGGCGCAGTTGGCCGGCATGGTCCTGAACCCGGAGCGGTGAGCGGTGAGCGTATTGTCCCGGATCATTCTCTTTGTCTCTTGCTGAAAGTAGCGATTACTATACTGGCAAAGTGAGGCGGCACACGACAGACGGTACGAAAGATGTGGCACAGCTGGGATCGGAGCGATAGGATCATGCAAACCATAATGCGGAGAACACCATGCCAGTATCTACCGAAATTCTATCCCCGGTTATCGCTCTGTTGGTATTGACCAGCGTAGTCTGGGCCTGGATGTACGCGACGCGTATCCCCGCAATCGCCGCGCTTGGGATGAAGCTGAATCAGGACCTTCCCATTGGGCAACAGATGTCTGAGCTGCCACCCAGGGTGCGCTGGAAGGCAGACAACTACAATCATCTATTACAAGAGCCGGTGATGTTCTATGCGGTTGCGCTGACGCTGGCGCTGCTGGGGGCGGGCGAGGGATTGAATGTCATGCTGGCCTGGTGCTATGTGGGACTGCGAATATTACATACTTTACATCAGGCACTGTGGAATAAAATCGAAGTGCGATTCGTATTGTTTTCGCTTTCCTCGCTAGTACTGATTGCGTTAATCGTTCGCGCGGCACTGCTGGTTTGGTGAAAGCGACACCTAACCGACCAGGCTTCTGCCGCCATCTACGACAACTATCTGCCCCGTAATGAAGGGCGCGTCGCAGGCAAGGAAACTGACCGTACGCGCAATATCCAGCGGCTCGCCGAGCCGTTCGAGCGGGATGCCTGCGATGGTCTTCGCCCGCGTCGCATCATCGTAGCTAGCCTCACCCTCGGGCCAGAGTATGGCCCCCGGTGCAATGCCATTGACACGAATATCAGGTGCAAGCTCCAGCGCCAGGCTGCGAGTGAGCGATGCCATTGCAGCCTTCGCCGCACCGTAGACATTGAATTGGGGCAGCGGGCGCTCGACGTGCACGTCGAGCAGATTGACGATGCTGGCATCCCCGGAGCGCATCAGCGGCAGCAGGCCCTGTATCAGAAAATAAGGCCCGCGCAGGTTAGTATCAAGCATGCTGTCGAATTGCGCAGGCGTACAGGTTGCCAGAGGCGTGGGCGCGAAGCCGGAGGCGTTGTTGACCAGCACGTCGATTGCCGGGTAGCGCGCAGCCAGCTGGCTCGCGAGCGCACTGACCTGCAACTGATCCTGCATATCTGCCTGAAACAGTTCACAAGAGCCAGGGCGTTCACTGCAGAGTTGATCGGCAAGGTCCTGTGCACTATCTGTTGAGCGGTGATAGTGAAGCGCAATATCGAAGCCGCGCTGGTGCAAGTGCACAGCGATGGCCCGCCCGATTCGCCTCGCCCCTCCGGTGACCAGCGCTATTTTGTTGCTACCTGTTTCCATACTCTCCGCCAATTGGTTGTTCGCAATAAACACTTACTCCGGCTCGAATTGCACCTAATTAAGGCCATGGAGAGCCTGCCCCTGTTTATGGGTATGGCCGCAGCGAGCCTACTTGGATGTATTGACGGCGTGTCCCGAAAAGCTCTACTCGGCTTAGCGCCGGGCTAGCAGCTTAAGTAATTACCATTCTACTCTGACATCGTTTGCTTGCTAGCCCGAGTCAGCACAAGCTCACGCTCAGCTAAGCGCTGAGTCGGGCACCCAGACGCCGTGAAAGCCCACCGGCACGCGCACCGGCAGCGGCACTTTGGCAATGGGTCCCGCTGAGACATTGGTTGCGTCAAACAAACAGAATGCGCTGGTCTGCGTATTTTTGTCGTAGACATAGCTGGCGAGGTAGCCGTCGTCTTCCGCTCCCCCTGACTCGCTGGCGGCAATAAAGATCGCCTCGGAGGGCTCCAGCGCATTACCGGGGAGGTAGGCGTCGACCTCGCCTGTTTTCACATCGTATTTGCGGATACCACCTTCGGAGTGCTGGATGCGCTCGGCAGAATCGTTCTTTTCGTCCACAACAAGGCTGTAACCGTAGCGGTAGTCCTTGGTCCAGTACGCGCGATTGACCTGAGGGAACTCCATCGCATGATCATGGATGCGCTGCACCGATGCCTTGCCGGCTTTCATGTTCAGCACAAAGCGCGACAGATACGCCGGGTAGAAAAAATCATGCGAGTTCTTAACCCACAGGTGGTCGTAACGGGCAGCGTCGACAATCACATCATCACCGTGCTGATAGGAATTCATAATATGAAAAATGAAGCAGGCGGGAACATCGAACCACTTTACATCGGCATTGGTGCCGTTGCGAGGCATCACGCCAAAGCGACTGGGCGCGTCATCATCCCACTTGAACGGTAAGCCACTACCTGCAAGCGCCATAAACCAGGAAAATCTGACCGGCATCTCCATAAACACCACATAATCTTTGGTCACGGCAAAATCATGAACCATGCTTGGGCCTGTCATCTCGATGGGCTCTACCTGCAGCATGTTGCCGGCGCCATCTGCACGCATGTAGGTGAGATAAGGCTGCGTGGCGTTGTAGCCAAAGAACAGGAGCTCGCCGGTGTCGGGATCAATCCTCGGGTGCGCCGTCATATTGCCCGGCAATTTGCCGTCGTAATTGAATACACCCTTAGTCGATAAATCAGCGGGGTCTATCAGGTAGGGATAACCAAACTCGCCCAGGGACATCAGTTCGCCGCCGTGATACAGCAGTGATACCGCACTGGTTGAGTTTTCAGGTTTAGGCGCGCCAAAGCCTCCCGTCTCTTTGCGGTAGTCCGGCGTGTTGACATAGCGATTGCGGTACCACTTGGCCTGGCCGCCCTCTAGCCGAACCCCGTGCAACATCCCATCGCCGCCAAAAAAATGGTCACTCGTGCCGCTCGATGCGTTGGCGCCATTGCGCACATACAGACCGCTCAATTGCGGGGGAATACTGCCTTCTACTTTTAAAGTAGTTGCAGTGACCTCGTCGGAAACTGGCCTGAAATTACCCTGTTGCCAGAATTTAACGGCGGGCTGGTCTTCGGAGCAACCGCTGAGCATGCTCGATGCGGTTAAGCCAAGCGCACCGATGCCGCTGTAACCAAGAAAGTCCCTGCGTTTCATTGCGTTATTCCCCCTCGCTTTGTTTTATTGTCAGGCGCGACGACTCGGCGCAAGCCTGTCTCAAGTCGTTTCGCCGTTGCACAGACCCGGCAGCTGACTCGCCAAACTACAACAGGCATTGCTGTTCGCGCAGCTGTCAGTCGTAATAGGCAGGAGCCTTGTTCAAGGTATCGGCCAGCGCCTTGTCATGCTCAATCCACAGAGTCGCTCCTGTCTCTTTCAGCAGCTGATCCATTTTGTCCATGGACTGCAGTGTTTGCTCTGCGTTGTAATTGAATCCCGGCACCCTGCGCAATTCCTGGTTGGCGCGCGTATGGTAAAGGTCTCCGGACAGCACTACTGGCCCCGTGTTGTCGAGTATCACCAGCAGACTCTGATGACCGGGCGTATGGCCGGGGGTGTAAATCAACCGTACCAAGCCATCACCAAACACATCGTAGTCGCCCTCGACAATCTTGAGATTGGCGCTCTTCAGTCCCTCAATCAGGCTGGTATCAACGAATTCGTGGCCTGGGTCAAAGGCCTTTTCCCACTCTGCCCGCTGCATAAGCACTGTGCTGGCGGCCAGTTCATTGGCCGCACCTGCATGATCAAAATGCAAATGCGAGAACGCAACGTAGGTAATATCGGCGGGGCTGAGCCCCATATCTGCCAGCTGATCGATAATCCAGCGCTCGTAACGCATGATAGGGCCTTCAGCATCGGCAGCGGGCTCCGTTCCCACGACGCCCTTGGGCAGGCCCGCATCCCAGAACAGGATGCCGTCATCGTGTCGGACGATGTAGCACGGTACGAATAAGTCGCGGACGTCGGACTCTTCCGGTTTGATATTGAACATCTCCAGACTGTCGACTTGAACACTACCGCAGTCAAAAACGTACAGTTTGGGTCCGGCGGTGACATGCAGGGAAAGACAAAACAGGATTAATCCGACGCAGTTCTTCATGGCGTTTTCCTTTTATTTACGCTTTGTCCATACTGGACGAAAGGCTTGATGCGTTCGCGCCCAAGCTGCCAGATTATCATAGATGCCCAAACCCCCCCTGAAATTGGAAAGCGCACGGCACTTGTCTGATGGCGCTGGCGTTCCTGATAGTGTAAAAATACCTTCCCGCTATAACACTAGAAAGGGTTCCGCACATGCCTATATTTACCCGGTTCCTCTGTTGCTTGCTGGCCGCGATATTCCTGGTCGCCTGCAATGGCAGCGACAGCAACAGCAACAGCAACAGCAACAGCAACAATGCTGCCATTGATCCCCCAATAGAACCAACGGAACCAACGGAGCCGCCGCCCAGTATTTTTTCCCAAATGACCGTCAATATTCCCAGCGCAGCGAATCCCGCTTTTACACCCGGCACGCCGGGTGTAATGGTCGACAATGAGAAGCTACTGAGCCAGTTTGGTTCAGCAGACATCAACCTCAATCAAGCCCGGTATACCCGCTACTTCCTATCGGACCGGGCAGGCACACAACCGGATGGCATTCTCGTGCTCATCCCGGGGTTTGAAGGTGGTGCTTCGGGCTTCTATCTGCTAGCAGAAAATTTGCTGCGGCGCGCGGCGGCAGAAACGAATCTGGTGTTGGAAGTGTGGGCCTTTGATCGTCGCTCCAATCAGTTGGAGGATACCGTAGGCTTGGATATCGCCGAGGGACTCAACGATCCTCTGGTAGGACTGGACTTCCTGTTCGGTGATGAATTGGGTCTGGAGTTGAGTCAGCCGCTGATAGACGGCCCCAATCGGCGGGCAGTCTTCTACAACAACAACTCAGATATCGCTTTCATGGCCCAGTGGACCCCACTGGTGCACTCACAAGACATCGATGCGGTAGTCGAAGCAGCCCGCAGCGCCGCCCGCGGCGGCAATGTATTCCTCGGCGGCCATTCTGCAGGCAGTGGCTTTGTGGCCCGCTATGCGGCGACAGATTTCAATCTGGCGGGTGGTGAGCCTGCTCCAGGGTACAAAAAGCTGCGCGGCCTGCTGTTGATTGAGGGCGGCGGTGCGGGGCCCTCATCGGAGTCGCCCGATGAAGCAACGCTGGACATGATCGAAGCGCGCTTTGACGGCGGTCTCTATGGTGCGGTGCGCGACCAGATGGCGCGCTGCATCGACGGCAGCCCGGGTAACAACGCAATAGCGCAAGTGCCACAGCTGAACATTTTGACCGCTCTGCTAGGTACCACGCCCGCCTCCTCAGTGACTTTGTTGGGCAAATTCCTCGACGATGATGGCTTAGCCGCGGGGGTGGCCAGTTTTCTTGCTACGTCAGTGGGCTTTGAAGGCCCGGTAGTTAATGGCATTGCGACATGGCTGAGCAAGGGAGAGACCATGCCGCCAGAAGCCCTTATCGACAATGGCCCAGCGCCCGCGACACTCGACGACCGCCGCCGCCGCTGGGGTGTTGAGGTGGAACCCACGGATCTGGAGGGGCGACTGATACCTTTGTTCTATCTTGGCGAGACCAACTTCCTCGATTGGTATTACCCCTCGTCCGGCCTCAGTGTCACCACCGGGCTTGGCTTGGACACCACGCCCTTGTCAGCTCCGCCGCCGCTAGGTCGCGGTCGCACTGATATCGACAACCGCACACAGGGCGGCGCTATTGATATACCGGTTATTGGTTTCGGCGGCAGTAACGGACTCACACCTGTGCCGGCGTCTTTTCTGGGTTTCGCCGATGTTATCGCCCCCTGCGCTGCAGCAAGCTGTGACAGCATGACACAGCGCGTTCTGGACAGGGCAAATCCCAATGAGGTATTTCCGACCTTTGGTGGTGCCAGCGGCGGCTATGAGGTCTATATCTCCGAAGGCTACAGCCATGTGGATATCCTCACGGCCGACGATGAAGAGGGCAATCAGGTGATTGCACCGTTGCTGGATTTCATTGGACGCAACCTGCAGTAACCGCCGGACAGTTTAAGGACTGCCCCGCGGCAGCCAACACTGCGGTATTCGGCCGCTCTTGGTGTAACTCTGTATACCTGCGTGAGTGCAGTTGGCTCGCACGGGTTCTAACATTACACGCATAAAACAGCGCCCCAATCACCTTAGAGGAGTAGTTCATGTCAATACTTGATCAATTCAGGCTGGATGGCAAAGTTGCCATCGTTACTGGAGCAGGAAAAGGCATCGGCGCGGCTATTGCCAAAGCGTTCGCCGAAGTGGGTGCCAATGTAGTGATAGGCGCGCGCACCGTTGCCGACCTGGAGCAAGTGGCGAAGGACGTTCAGGCAATGGGACGCAAGGCCCTGGTAGTGCAGACCGATGTGCTGGATTTTCCTCAGCTGCAGAATCTCGCGGAGCGCGCCATGCAGGAGTTCGGTCGTATTGATATTCTGGTCAATAATGCGGGGGGGTTCCCACCAAAGCCAGTCTCGCAAACCACAACGCGAGAGTTTGAAGGTGCATTTCGCTTCAACGTGAGCACAGCGTTTGAGATGTCGCGCATTTGCGCGCCGCTAATGGTCGAATCCACGGGTGGCGGCGCAATCCTCAATATTTCCTCTATTGCCGGACACAAACCCACACCCTGTTTCGCCGCCTACGGCACAGCCAAGGGTGCGCTATCGCTGCTGACTCAGGAACTGGCGCAGGAATTTGCACCGAAGGTGCGGGTCAACGCAATCGCGGTCGGCTCCACTAAAACGGATGCACTGAACACCATACTCACACCCGAGATTGAACAGATGATGGTAGACCTGACTCCGATGGGCAGGTTGGGCGAGGTCGAGGACATCGCGCTTGGCGCGGTGTACCTCTGCACGCCAGCAGCCAGCTATGTCACGGGTGAGATTCTTGGCGTTAATGGCGGGCTGGAGCGGCTGAATATGCAGATGCCGCGTGCTTGGGGGGGGATGGGTTAGGTCACAAACTGATTATTGATCGGCTTGTTTTGACGCCCATATTGCCAACCTGTGCCTGATCGCTTTCTGTGAAATCTGATCGGGCTGGAGCGGCTGGATTAGCTTGTCATGCACCAGCAATCGATAGATGTATTCGAGTTTGTCCGCTGCTGAATCTGTTGCCTCAAACTCAACGACACCGCGTTGCTCCCCGTATGCAACACCGAGGGCAATAGCTTTTTTGACCAGTTCTTTTTCGTTGTCGAGTTTTTTCATCTGACTCCACGAAATGGGTTCATTAACCCTGGGAGACGAAGGCATTTTGGAGGGGCTGCGTCATGACGAAGCCGGTCTCGAAGCATAGTATGTACCATATCGCTCAGACCCTCAGTTGCCTCACTATGCCATTCAATTCATCGCCGACCCAGATGCTTAATTCGGCCCTGACCTGTTGGCGCCTAAGCGCACCGCCATCCGCGCTCGCCACTATCAGGAAAACTGGCTGATAATATCGTCCGAGTAGCGTTTAACGCTGTCTATTTTCTTATCCAGCTCGTCAGTGTCGCCGTGATAGAACGGCCAGGGCATGGTCAATATATGCGTCACACCGGCGTCTTCGAGGCGCTTGTAGCCATCGTAATTCCAGGCGTCTGAGGGCGTGGCCATAATCTCAAAGGGCAGGTGGTCTCGCCCATACTCTTTGCGCCAGTCATTAATGCGTTTCACGCAATCGATGATTTCGTCACTGGTCTGCAGGTCCGTGACCCAGCCGTCACCGAGGCGGGCAGCACGCCGCATCGCAGGCTCCGAGATACCGCCGATCCAGATGGGGATATAGGCACTGGGCGCAGGGTTCATTTCAAGCGCGTCAAACTGATAGTACTTCCCCTGATACTCCACCAACTTTCCCGTCCAGAGCAGGCGCAGAATTTCCAGCATCTCGTCGGTGCGCGCACCGCGCGTCTTGAAATCTGCATCCATCAAAGCAAACTCGTCACCCGACCAACCCACGCCAATCGCCGGAGTCACACGATTATTTGATACGACTGCCGCAGTGCTTATCGCCTTGGCGACCAGAAACGGATTACGTAGAGGCAGTACAAAAATATTATTAGTGAAACGCAGCGTTTCAGTGATCGTGGCGAGGGCACCTATCATTACCCAGGGATCGGGCCAGTCCGTGAAAGGCGGCCAGCGACGATTGCCATCCTCGGTATATGGATAGGGCGTGTGAATCGTCTCGGGGTTCGCCACATGATCTGAGAAAGACATGGAATGCCAACCGTGAGTATCGGCAACAGGCGCCAGCTTGGTGAGGTGCCCCACGCTGCTGAATGAGGTAGATAATACAAACTTCATGAAGGATTGTGCTCTCGGCAGGTCCGCCTGAAACGGGTTACTTGGAAATATTAATCAGTTCGCTGGGCTCAACGTAAAGGAGGCTGAGGCACTGGCCGTCTTCCTCATTCCATTGGTCTATTTCACCCATATTACAACGGGCTGCATCGAACACCTTTACATGTGTAATCTCATGACAGCCAATGCCCGGAAATTGCACATCGGTGAACTTATAGTTGGTCGGCTTGATGGAAGCAAAGGATATCGACTTCGTGTCGTAGATAACGCCCTCCTTATTCTGTACTGACATGCGTGGCACCAGATTGCTGATTCTATAACCGAGATTGTTTTGCAACCGAAACTGTAGCTTGCAGGCCTTCTGCATGTCCCAGATCCTGGTTACCGACAAGACCGCACTGATGGCTGGGTCACCCTGCGCGGACTCGACAAACTCCCAAGTACTATCTGGCTTTAACACTACCTGCCTGCCCTCCAGCGTAATCGCTTTAAGGTCTGTTGCAGAGGGCTCCTGTGCTTGCGCAATCAAACTTAGCAGCAACATCAATGTGCATGGTATTACTCGCTTCATGGAGTGTACTTCCCTGCGGGTGCCTGTTTTGTAAAGCAACTCTAATACCCTAGAGGGTATCGTCACTGCATAGCGCACGCAACACCTGTCTAAAGACGCTGCAACCTTTGCGTCCCAACTGAGACTCCGCTCTTACTTTAGCTCCAATCCTTGTAGGCCGCCGTGGGCACGCCACTCGTCCAAAAGGCGAAAAAACTCTATTGAGCCACCACCGTAAAAACCATTCTGTGCATTTTGTTCGGCTGACCTGCCTTCATTATTGTAATAGCCGGGCGTGCAATTCTCGAAGAAATCCCCAACATCACGCGCCTTGTCGATGCAGTGCTGCACCCAATCAGCCTCGCCTTCCTGCGTCACCTCCACACGGGAGCAGCCCTTCAGGGTTGACGCTTCTACAATATAAGCAATCTGTTTCGCTTGCTCATCCAGCAGGTGCGGATAGCTCACGGTGAAACCGGCCTGCGCATTGCTCATAATGAAGCAGTTGGGGAAACCGTGGACATGCATACCGTGCAATGTGCGCACGCCGCTCTCCCAGGCCTGCGTCAGGCTCCGACCACCTGAACCCACTAACTCGATGGCCGCGCGACGCGAATAGTCGGTGCCGACCTCAAAACCGGTGGCGAAAATCAGGCAGTCCAGTTCATACTCACGCCCTTGCACCTGAACGCCGTTTGCGGTGATGCGGTCGACACCCCGCCCGAGCGTATCGACTAATGTCACATTGTCGCGATTGAACGTCTCTAGGTATTCGTTGTGGAAACAGGGGCGCTTACAGAATTGTCGGTAGTAAGGTTTCAGCGCCTCCGCCGTCTGTTCATCCTCGACGATAGCAGCCACTCTTGCGCGAATCTCTTCCATTTTTTCGAAGTCGGCGAGTTCAACCGCGCGCATAATACCCTCTGGCGACATGTCGCCCCCGGCATTTTTCTGCAGGCCAAATAGCAGCTTGCCTATGAGATCGGTCCAGCCATCGCCGACAAGGTCCTCAGACTGAGGCACACCGGACACCAGTGCGTTGAAATTATTCATGCGGTGTTGTTGCCAGCCGGGCTTCAACTCTTTTGCCCACTGCGGGTCCGTCGGGGGGCTGTTTTTTACGTCAATAGACGATGGCGTGCGCTGAAAGACGTGAAGGTGTTTGGCTGACTCACCCAGCATCGGCACACACTGCACCGAGGTCGCTCCGGTTCCGATAATGCCAACACGCTTATCGGCCAAGCCACCAAGACCACCCGTGGCATCTCCGCCGGTATACCCGTAATCCCATCGACTAGCATGAAAAGCGTGTCCCTTGAAATCCTCGATACCAGGAATACCCGGTAACTTCGGACGGTTCAGTGGGCCTGTCGCCAAGCACAGATAGCGTGCCTTCGTGCGGTCGCCGCGATTGGTTGTCACAATCCAGCAGCATTCTTCTTCATCCCAGCGCATCGTCTGCGCCCGCGTCTGGAAACAAGCGTTGCGGTAGAGATCAAACTTTCGCGCGATAGCCTGGCTGTGTTCCATGATTTCGGTACCAAACGCATATTTCTCGCGCGGCACATAGCCCAATTCCTCCAATAGCGGCAAGTAGGTATAGGACTCGATATCACAGGCAATACCCGGATAGCGATTCCAGTACCAGGTGCCGCCAAAGTCGGCCGCGGGATCAATAATGCGCAGATTCTCGACCCCGGCTTGGCGCAGGCGAGCCCCCGCCAGCAGGCCCCCAAATCCACCGCCGACAATCAACACGTTGACCTCGTCGTTCAGTGGTTCACGTTCAAATCCGGGGTCCGAGTAAGGGTCATCGAGGAAGTGTGCGAAACGCCCACTGACTTCAACGTACTGTTCGTTACCTTCCTCACGCAGACGTTTATCGCGCTCGCGCCGGTATTTGTCGCGCAGAGCATCTGGGTCAAACACTTTTTCGGCGCTTGGCTTCACAGCATTTTCGGTTTTATTTTCGATCTCGGTTGTCACACACAAATCTCCTGAAAATTATTCTCGAGTACTCGCACCGACTTCATCGTATTGTGATTGCGCGAGTTCCATACCTTCCTTTGCGCTTTCCGTTACCACAATGGACTGGAATATCTCCTGCTCGACGCGCAAAGCCTCATCCAGCGGCGCGCAATCGTTCACCGCGAGAATACGTTTCAATGCGGCCATAGCAGCGGGCGACTTGGCAGCCAGCCTTGACGCCATCTCAAGCGCCACTTTTAATGCCTCAGCCGGTGCGACTATGCGATTGATGGCGCCGAGGTCATACAGGCGCTGAGCGCTTATGGGGTCGCCCGTGAGCACCATTTCAGCTGCGGTTGATCGGCCCGCCAGTCGCGCCAGTCTGCTGCTACCCCCGATACCCGTCGTGAGCCCCATACTGATTTCCGGCTGCGCGAAGTGTACCTGCGATTCAGCAATTCGAAGATCACAGGCCCAACCCAGCTCAGCGCCGCCACCCGATGTATCGCCCGAGATGGCCGCAATGCTAATGACATTCTCATGCGCTAACTCCTGCAGGCAGCCAAACCATCCCGCGCCATTGCCGGTTTGCGCCAAACCCTGGACACCACTGGACAGATCTCGCAGCCACGCGTGCTGCAACCAATGGCCATCAAGACCGGAAGCGAGAATCACTACTCGCGCACCGGCCTCCCGGCAGCGCCTGAGTTGCTCCGCCAAATCATCGATCGCCGCCCAGCAAATCTGGTTTACGCGCTGAATGTCCTTAAAGGTGATCACTGCCACGTTGTCGTTGTCCCAATCCACTGTCAGCGAGTAATCCATTTTACCGGAGCACCTCTACTCAGGAAACCGATCGAACTTCAGCATGTCATCAGGCAGGTAGTGAAAGGCTTGCTTCTCTCCGCAGTAAAACGCCATATCCGGAGCGCCATACTGCGCGGGGTTGTCCATAGTGCCGACTTTCAGGATGACCATGTCGGGCAAGCCGGGGGGCAGACTCGCCAGTGACGTACCGCAGTCGGGACAGAACTGTCGCTTGACTGGAGATTCCAGATCACTGCGCTCGAAGGACCTAGGCTCACCCGACGTGTAGCGAAAACCACTCATCGGCATCGCCAGCGCAACATTGGCCGCGCCACCGGAAATATACTGACACTCGCGACAGTGGCAGAGGCCCCGCATGACAGGGTCGCCTTCAGCCTCATAGCGTACTTTTTGGCAGTAACAGCCACCGGTGATAGTCATGGTTCAAATCCTTTGCTGTCCAGAATCAACCGGACATTTCATGTATTGATGGTGTCGGTCCACGTCAGTCCAGCCTGATGCCAACTGTAAAGTACTAACATGCGGCAATCAGTATGCAAGAGTTTCAGTAAAGAGCGAAACCCAAAGTGTCAGAAAGTAAGCCCCCGCACCGATAGTAAGTACTTGCGAAGTAGAGACTACATGACGATACTCAATCGCCAGCCTTGACAACCCGACCTCACACAGAGAGAGCCGTCATGCATTATCCCGGAATGTTCAGCTTGGCCCTGATAGTCAGCGTCGCAACCGCCTGCGGCAGCGGCAGCAATACCAACAATGACAGCATCACCATCGGCCCTGCGGAAACTCGAGCGCCGCTTGAACTCAGCCTGACCGAGGCGCCCATTGAACTGCCCGGCATCGCAGCCGACTATGCCGAAGACGTGCGTTACGGTGAGAGTGAACGCAATGTGTTCGACATCTACCTACCCGATTGCGACGAGCCGACCCCTTTGGTCATCTACATACATGGGGGCGGCTTTACGGGCGGGGACAAAAGTAGGGCAGGTTCCAATGGCGACCTCATCAGAGAGTTTCTGCAATCCTGTGTCGCCTACGCCGCCATCAACTACACCTTGCTGAAAGTGCCAACAGCCGCTCAGGGCACCGCCACTATCGTCGAACAGGGTGGCGTGCTCACCTCGCTTACGGATACCGCACTAGCTCTTCAATTTATGCGCTACCACTTTGCCAGCCTCAATCTGGACCCTGAAAATGTTGCTGTCTACGGCGGCTCCGCCGGCGCTGGCGCCGGACTCTGGCTGGGCACGCACGACGACATGGCTGATCCTGAGAACGAAGATCCGATATTACGTGAATCGACACGCGTAAAGGCAGTCGGCGCTCTTGCCACGCAGTCCACCTATGACCTGCTTGTTTGGGAGGACGTATTACTGCCCCTCACCTCTAGCCTTGCGGGCGTTCTGGGCGGAACGGATATACCCACGGTCGCTCAGGCGGTGGGTGCCGACAACTACCTTCTCACCTTTCTAGGGGTAGCAACTGTCGACGCAATCTACTCGGCAGAAAACGTGGCCTATCGCGCCAATGTTGACATGCTGGGCCTGATGGATTCTGGCGATGCGCCCATCTTCGTGCACAACTATACAACGGGCTTTGACGACCTGCTCAACATGTTCCTGCACCATGGCCTGCATGCACTGGCTGTCAAAAAACGCGCGGATGAAGTGGGCCTTGCGAGTGTCGCCTATGTCGATGACCCGGCATACTTACTGGTCGATCCTTCCGGCGAGGACCTGGCATCCTTCCTGCTGCGACACATACGGTGACTACGACCGATTAAGCTGGAAACAGCGCGCAGTATTTCGGTTACACTGAGGGCGATTTTTCGTCCTCAATACATTCAGGCCAGACATGCTTAACGATATCAATCCTTTCGCTACAGAAGAGATCACACCCGCGTTTAACGATGAATGGGTCGCCAAGCGGCGTGTTGCAAATGCTATCAGGCAACTCACCGAAGTACTGGTCACCAGTTCTCCCAGTACTGAAAAAATGCATGCCATCGCCGAGCAACTGGAGCTCACTGCCGAAGAATTTGGCGGCGCATCGCGTATTTACGGCCGCTTTGACTGGGCGCGAAGCGGTGAGCACGGCAACTTTGGCCAAGTCAGTCATGAACTCAATCCAATGGCCGGCTGGAGCAACCCCATCGCGCCGCCGATCAACAACTGGATCGATGGCGACATGGCGCTGGGAACCTGCCAGTGCGGCTGGGCCTATGAAGGCCCCCCGGGCAGCGTGCACGGCGGTTTTGTGGCCGCCATCTTCGACCAGTTCCTGGGCATGGCGCAAGTTCTAGGCGGGCAGCCCGGAATGACCGGCTACCTCCATATCAATTACCACCAACGAACACCACTCAATACAGAGTTGAAGCTGGAAGGAAAGCTGATCAAGGTCGAAAGGCGCAAAACCATTATGCGCGGCGAAATGTATGCGGGGGGCGTTATGACGGCCAGTGCAGAAGGCCTCTTCGTACAACCCAGGGGTGGCATGCACTCTGTGAAAACACTGACGGCGGCAACTCGCGGGCAGGACGACGCGTAATACCCGCGTCAATCAAGGGCCACGCTTGTAATGACGGCACCCGGTTCAGTCCAGCAGGCCGCCATGTTCCGGTGCCGGCCTGGCCCGCTGGTTGTACAACAATGAAATAATGTGGCTGACTTCTTTTTCTGACAACTTCGAATAATCCTGGCTTAACTCGCTCCCAACCTCCATGCCTCTTTGCAACGCAGGCCGCTCGTTCAGCTCATTCAACCAACGCCTGAGGTATTTGAACTCATTGATATCAATGCCTTGCGCCTCCCAACCGATGCTCCACGGATAACAGGCCATATCGGCAATAGTGTAGTTGTCACCCGCAAGATAACGGCGGTCATAGAGCCGATTATTCATCACCCCGCACAGCCGGTGTATTTCGTCGTCAAAACGGCGCAATGCGTAGGACTGATCGCCCTGACTGTCCTTGAGCCGCGCAAAATGGCCCCTCTCTCCTATCTTTGGGCCCTGATTGGCCATCTGCCACATCACCCATTGATAGACGTCCCACTTCTGGCGCGGGCTACTGCCGGCAAACTGCCCTGTCTTCTCGGCGATGTACATCATGCAAGCGCCAGACTCGAACACAGACAAAGGCTTGCCGCCGTCCGCCGGGGCATGATCGACAATCGCGGGCATACGGTTGTTGGGGCTGATGCGCAGGAAATCGTCTTCAAACTGCGCCCCACGGCCAATCTCACAGTAGACCACGGTGTAATCGATACCGCACTCCTCCAACTGGATCGTGAGTTTCTTGCCATTGGGCGTGGGCCAGTAATGCAGGTCTATCATAGCGAGAGCCTTAATCATTCGATGGCGATAACTTTACGCGCCGCTGGACGAACAATGCAAGCACACACGGCAGAGGGTGGTAGCGCATTGTAAATGTATCGCGTGCACAGAGCTTGAGAGGCAGAGTTCAATAGCGCCCATCGAAACCCCCAACTGAGACACTACCCGCCAGAGCAGCAGCTATGCTGTCGATCTGCGTATCCTGCCCGCTCGCTCCGTGGCATGAGCATCGACATTGTGCGCTACATAAATTATCTTGCACCCCAAGCAATAACAACAATATCAGGAGCTGTCATGAAAACGAAAACGCAAATCGAGCAGGAGGCGCAGGAGACTTACCACCGCTTTGTCGCTACCCGCGACAAAGTGGACGAGGGCGAAAGCGGATGGGAAGCTATGGCAGATTTTTTTACTGAGGATGCCGTGTATATTGATCCCGCCTGGGGACGACAGGAGGGCCGCGAAACCATCCGCCAGTTTTTCCAGGATTCCATGGCCGGATTGACCGGCCACGGCTGGTCGACACCCGAACGCTGGACCATGGTGGATGGACACCGACTGGTCAGCCACTGGGATCAGGTACTGGGAGACAAACCCGACGGTGGGCAGTGGATCGTGCCTGGGATTTCCATTCTCTATTACGCGGGCGACGGTTTATTTTGCTACAGCCACGACTACCTGAACATGACGTACATTCTGGACACCATGAAGGCGATGGACTGGCAGCCACCGCCAGGCTTCAACCTGCCGCCGCGCAAACCCGACTGGGCTACCGAGTTACCCATCGCCTGGCGCGGCCTGCCCGACGCCTTCAGTAAACAAGGGACACCATAATCATGGCATTGCGAGTAATACAGTGGGCAACCGGTGGCGTAGGCAGGGCAGCCATCGAGGGAATAGTGGCCCATCCCGAGCTGGAATTGGTCGGTTGCTGGGTACACAGCGCCGATAAGGCAGGCCGCGATGTCGGTGAGCTCTGCGGCATCGCGCCGCTGGGCGTGAAAGCGAGCAGCGATATCGATGCACTGCTTGCCATGGATGCAGACTGCGTCATGTACAGCCCCATTATGGCGGACCCGAAACTTGTCGCGCGCCTGCTGGCTTCAGGCAAAAATGTGGTGACACCGCTCAACTGGTTTTATCCCGGCAAACGCGATGTCTCGGCTTTGGAGCAAGCCTGCCAGACTGGCAACAGCACACTGCATGGCACCGGCATACATCCTGGCGGCATCACCGAGCGCTTTCCGCTGATGATCTCTGCCCTGTCTAGTGCAATAACCCATGTGCGCGCAGAAGAATTCTCCGACATTCGCACCTATGGCGCGCCCGCTGTGATCAGTGACATTATGCTATTTGGTAAAACACCCGAAGAAGCGGCAGCGAGCCCCATGGTCCACTTCCTGGGACAGGGCTTCCAGCAGTCCATGGAAATGGTAGCGGATGAAATGGGCTTTGCAGTGGATGCCGAGGTGATCAGCGGGCATGAAGTCGCCGTCGCCACCGCACCCATCGACTCACCCATCGGCATCATTAAACCGGGACTTGTGGCAGCGCAGCGCTTCAGTTGGCAGCACACTGTGCGTGGCGTTCCTGTGATCACCGTGCGCGTTAACTGGTTTATGGGCGAGGAAAACCTGAACCCGGCCTGGAACTTTGGGCCGGAGGGAGAGCGTTTTGAAGTGGCAGTGACTGGCGACCCCTCCTCCCATGTCACCTTTCACGGCTGGCACCCCGAGTCGGTCGCCGCTGGGCTGATTCGCAATCCGGGTATCGTGGCCACAGCCAATCACTGTATCAGCGCTATCCCCTATGTGTGCAGCGCGGCGTCCGGAATAAAAACCTATCTGGATCTGCCGTTGATCGCGGGTCGTGCTGCGCCTGGTCTATGCCGCTAATATGAGGATACGCTACATGAAGATCATCAAGACACTCGCTCTACTGCTCATTCTGGGACTGTCCCTGCTGATAATCGGCATGAACACTTGGGGTGCCCTGACGCTCGGCAGTATTACGCCGTCAACTGCGCCGAAGTTGGACGCAGGCGCCAATAAGGTCGTGATGATCTTTGGTGCCACCGGATCGGTTGGAGACGGCCTGCTCAAGGCAGCAGTGGAGGATGCTGAAGTCGAAAAAATCTACGTCATTACACGTCGCAGCTCCCCGCGCATTGATGCTGGTGTTGCCACTGGCAAAGTCGACATGCGATTACACGAGGATTTCACTGATTACTCGGATCTCGCGGACATTCTGGGAGAGGTCAATACCGTTATGTGGGGCCTGGGAACTACGTCGATAGGTATGGATGAAGACACCTATACGCGGATACACGTCGACTTCCCCGTTGCCTTTGTGAATGCATGGCTGGCTGCGCGCAGAGCCGGACCGATGTCATTCCATTACGTGACCGGCATGGGCACCGACGCCGAAGGCGACCAACAGTGGGCCAGAGACAAGGGCGGCGCCGAGCGCAAGGTCGCTGAGCTGGCCGCAGGTAGCGGCCTACGCACCTTTGGCTACCGCTCCGGGTTCGTGCGCCCAAGCAGCGAACAGGCCAGCACCATGCACTACTTGTTGGAGGCCCTGTCGCGGCCCGGCGGCCTTGCGATTACCGCCGATGACCTGGGAGGTTCGATGCTGGAAATCAGTGCCCGAACCACTGAGCTCGCTAATGGCACCTTGATCGATAACGCCGACAGTATCGCGTACGCGAAGGCTTACCGCGAACGCAAAGGACAGTAAGCTCCGCCACCGCGGGCAGATAGGTGCCTGCGCTGCGGCGAGGCACCTATACTTTGCTGCTACAACTTTTGACGGGTTTCGCACATACTCGGAGTGTTACTCGCAGATCATCCCATTAATCCTCATCAAGTCGTGAATACCCATGAAAATTGCTTTGAACGTGTTATTACCCGGTCTGTTGTTGCTCCCCCTGCTATTGCCGCTGACAGGCTGCGGCGGCAGCTGCGGGTTCGATTGCAACAGCAATAACAACAACCCTGCACTGCTCACGCTGGGCTTATCCGACTCACTGCCTGAGGATTTGACGCAGGTGGTGATTGAGGTCGACACGATTACCCTACGCCGCAGCGGCGTGGACCCGGTGGTGATCGATACCTTTACCGTTCCACAACTCAGGCTGGTCGACGCCGCGACCTTTCAGGTGAATTTGCTGGACTATCAAGGTGTGAATCAACTGCTGGCGATTCAGGGCTTGGAACTCCCTACCGGGACTTACGATTCGGTTTCAATGACGATCCTCACGGATGATGTTAATGCATCATTTGTTCAGGAAGAGGGCAGCGACACGCGCAAAGCGATACGACTTGTATCCAGTATTTTAACGTTACCAGGCATGAGGCTTAGCTCCGGCGCCCAGCCCTTCACTGTTGAGTTCGGTCTAGCGCAGGCTTTAAGCTATCAGTCTGCGTCAGATACCTACTTGCTGAGCAACACTGGTGTACGCACGGCCAACAATCTGACATCAGCCACCTTGGCAGGCACTGTAAACACTAACCTGTTTAACAGTGTGTCGCCCTGCAGCGCGAAGACCAATCCACTAAAAGGCAACCGGGTTTATCTCTACAACGGTGGCAATCTGTTGGGAGAAAATCTGGCCGATGTATTCACCAGCGCCAGCACTGTGACCCCGCCGCAAAATGCCGTTGCGCCCTTTGCGGTAGCCTCAATGGCGAGAAACTCTCTGACAGGTTTCTGGGAGTACGCGTTTGGCTACATTCCTGCCGGCACCTACACCATCGCCTTCGCCTGTGATACCCAGACCGACAATGCCATCGAGTACAATGCATTGACTATTCCGCTCCCTGCGAGCCAGAAATACGACATCACTCTGGCTACAGGCCAGGAGGGCGTGTGCAATCTGGTAGAGGGCGGCAGGTGTTGAATCCGGTGGTCAGGGCAGCGCTAAACATAGCGCTCTCTGCTTCCTGACCGGCCAGCGCGCATGCAAGCGGTTACTGTGAATGGGCGGGCAGTCTACCCCTCGAAAATCGTATGCATAGGCCGCAACTATGCGGCGCATATCGAAGAATTGGGCAACGACATGCCCGACGATATGGTCATCTTCAACAAACCCAATTCTGCGATCACGCGCATCTTGCGCGCAAGCATTGGCGGCGAGGCACTGCACTATGAAAGTGAACTGGCGTTTGTCGTGAACGGCGGCAGGCTGAGCGCCGTTGGCTTCGGCCTGGACCTGACCAAACGTTTGCTGCAGTCGTCGCTAAAAGCAAAGGGGTTGCCGTGGGAGCGGGCCAAGGCGTTTGACGGCGCGGCACTGTTCAGTGATTTCGTCGCGCTGCCTGACGATATCGCGCTGCTGTCTCTGCGCCTGTTGATAAATACTATAGAACGACAGGTTGGGGGCGTGAATCTGATGATCCACAGCCCGCTGGACATCCTGAGGGAGCTGAGCGCATTTACCACCCTTGAAGACGGCGATATTATCATGACCGGTACCCCGGCCGGCGTTGGCCAGATCGAGCCGGGGGAACAGTTTATCGGACAGGTACTTGCGGGAGAGCAAACCCTGATATCAGTCACCTGGGATGCCTGTTAGCCTACGCAGCCGACGAAAAATTAAAATAGTCCAGCGGGTGAGTGACGCAGTTCTCCTTTCTCATTATCGGCAATCGACACACGCATGCTTACTAAATAACCTGCAACTTATCTAACAGGTCTTTGAGGTATGCAGTGCGACTGGTAAAACTCCCCGCTGGAAATCTGGAACCCGGCATGTTCATTGCCGAGCTGATCGGCCCTGGCTGGAAACGCCTTTTGCCATTCAGGGCTTCGTGGTGCGTGATTCCGAAGAAATTCTGTATGTTTCCAATTACGTTGATCATGTTTATGTCGATGCGGAGTACAAGGGCGCCAGGCAATCGATGCAGCATGCGGCGGCGGTAATGGACTCCGCCCCCCGAGGACTGCTGGCTCTGCGGGAAGAGTTTAAACGCACCAAGGACTCTTTTGGCAGCGCCTGCGAAGCACTGAGCGATATTTTTCATGCACTGCGCCATGAAATCAAAATCGATATGCGTGACGTACAAACAGCGATCGACCCCCTCATCGAGGGAGTCTTTCGTAATCAGGAAGCGGTAGCGGCGCTATTACGCCAAAAAGAGAGCGGCGAATATCGCTACCACCATGGGGTTTCCATGGCGGTCTGGGCGGTCATTGTCGGACGCCATATAGGTCTGCGAAAGCTGGAATTGCAGACACTGGCAGTGGGCTGCGCTATGTGCGATGTCGGGATGACGCAACTGCCCTCTGAACTATTGGATCAGGCCATGAGCCTCACTGATACACAGCGCAGGATTATCAAAGCTCACCCCAAGATGGGTGCAGAACTGGTATCGAAGTTAACCCATATCAATACTGAAACTCTGGGGATCATTGAGAACCACCATGAACGTGTCGATGGCTCTGGCTATCCGTGCGGCATCAAAGGAGACAACATACCGCTGCTGGCACGCATCGCCGGGCTGGTGGACACTTACGATGCCATGATTACCGCGCGCCCCTATGCCAAGGCCCGCTCCTCACATGAAGCCACTCAGGAACTGCTGGACTGCAGCGGCCGACAGTTCGAACCTGCTCTCATCGAGCAATTCGTGAAAGCCATCGGCCTGTTTCCAACCGGCACCCTGGTTGAACTGAACAGCGGTGAAGTGGCGCTTGTCATCGCCCAGAACTCGACTCGCCGACTGAAGCCTGAACTAATGATCGTTCTCGATAAGAGCAAGGCGCGGCTGGAAACGCCACGCATTGTCGATCTTGCAAAGCAGTCGATCGCCGCAGAAGGCGAACGCTGGGTCACCCGCGAACTACCCGCCGACTCACACGGCATCCGTTGCGAAGAGTTTTTTATCTGATGAGCACTGACTTAAGCTCAAATGTGGCACTTAGGCGTCAAAGCGAGTAGAGACTGCAGGAACCGTCTGAGCGCATGGACGGTGGGGCGGCCATTCGTGGGCGGCCATCCGCGAAGCGAGCCTACAGGTAAAGCCTGCCTCGCACAGTCCCAACCCTATGCCATTCAGCTTTCACCGCCTAAGTGCCGAGTTGGGTTTATGTCAGTGCCATTGCGGCCTGATACGATTGTAGTTGCCATCAAATTGCAGTAGTTTTAACCCAGAAATTGTGGGTGGGAGACAATGCAAACTATCCTGCGACTGGATCTGGCGGGGCAACCCCGTGGTTGGATTACGCTGCACGAGGCGGTGACGGCCTATGCCAAGGGCGATGTCGTTTACGGCATCGGGGAAACGCTGCCTCCCGTTTTTGGTGGAACGCAACGCAGCAACGGTGCGCGCTCGCGTATTGATCTGCAGCCGATTGTGGCCATTCAGGGCAGAATTGTGCAAGGCTTTAGTCCTCCGCTGTGCAATCGCACCCTATTCAAACGCGATGATCACTGCTGCCAGTACTGCGGCCAGCAGTTCACGCGCGCTGACCTGACCAGGGATCATGTCCTTCCCACCTCGCGAGGCGGCACCGATCGCTGGGAAAATGTGGTTGCAGCGTGTAAACGGTGCAACTGGCAGAAAGACAACCGCACCCCCGAGGAGGCGCGTATGCCTCTGATGGCTGTTCCTTTCTGTCCCAATGCCTGGGAATGGCACTTTCTAGCCAAGGATCGCATTCTGATCGATCAGATGGATTACCTGTCACAGCGGTTTCGAGCGCAACGCGCATGGGCGGCCTAAAAACTCTCCGCTGATCCCGCTATACTCATTCTTTTATCAAATGCCGGGCGTCTTGCCACACACGTCTAATCAGGAGCGTAACCGTGCCCAGTGAACATCTCGACGCCGTCCATTCCATGATGCAACAGATGGCGCAAGCGGTCATCGGACAGGACGAGGTCGTGCGCACACTCACTCTGGCCCTGCTATGCAATGGCAATGTGCTGCTGGAGGGGTTGCCAGGTACCGCCAAAACGCGGTCCATCAAAACGCTGGCTAAGGTGCTGCAGGCGGGGCTCGGGCGCATACAGTTCACGCCTGACCTGCTGCCCTCGGACGTCACCGGCAACGAAATCTATCAGGACAATCAAGGCAAGTCCGAACTGCAGTTTCAACCTGGGCCAATATTCAACGAGTTGGTGCTCGCCGATGAGATCAATCGCGCCCCCGCCAAAGTCCAGTCTGCCCTGCTGGAAGCCATGGAGGAACGCCAGATAACAGTGGCGGGCAAGACCTATGCTCTGCCACCGCTGTTCATGGTATTGGCGACTCAGAACCCGATCGAGCAAGAGGGCACATATCCGCTACCAGAAGCGCAGATGGACCGCTTCCTGATGAAAATATCGGTGGACTATCCGCAGGCGGAGGCGGAGCTCGCCATCATTCGCATGTTGCAGGCGGAGGAGGCACAACAGAGTGCGCCACTGCAGATGATCCCGCAATCGCATATTTTCGCAGGAAGGGAAATGATTCAGAAAATGCCGGTGTCTGCAGCGGTGGAGCAGTACATCGTTGATCTGGTCGTCGCCACTCGCCAGCCCGAAAAATTTGGCCCAAAATTAGTGCAATGGATCGACACCGGCTCCAGTCCCCGCGCCAGTATAGCCCTACACCGGGCCAGTCGCGCTGCGGCCTGGTTGGACGACCGCGACTACGTCGACCCCGACGATGTGCGCTCGGTGTTGCATCCTATACTGCGCCATCGCCTGATAATGACCTACGATGCCCTCGCTGATCAGGTCACACCGGATGACATCGTCGACGAGATTGTGCGACAGGTTGCGGTAGGTTAGTCGTGCACGAGCCGGACGGCGAAGACGTCTACACCAACCTGCACGCGCTGGTGCGCCTGCGCTTCGCAGCACACGGCTTTAGTTACCTCCCAAAACAACCGGTGCGCTCCCTTCTGAGTGGCCGCAAGCGTTCGCGTCTGCGCGGGCGCGGCCTGGATTTCGACGAACTGCGACACTATCGGCCGGGCGACGACGTCCGCAATATGGACTGGCGGGTGACCAACCGCACCGGTAAACCGCATGTTCGCGTCTATACGGAGGAACGTGACAGGCCTGTAATGGTGGTGGTCGATCAACGGCTGCCGATGTTTTTTGGTAGCCAAGAAAAAATGAAATCGGTGGTCGCGGCTGAAGTTGCTGCCATCACCGCCTGGCGTGTGCTGTCGGTAGGGGATCGCATCGGGTCAATCCTGTTCAATGACAGCCGCACGGTGGAGACCAGACCAACGCGCAATGAGCGCCGCTTAACAAGCTGGCTGAGCGATCTCACAACCATGAACAATGAGTTATCGGTGCTCGCGCCACAGGGCAGTAATCCGAAGGCTCTGTCACAGGCTCTTTTGATGCTGGAGAGAAACGTCGGCCACGACTACCTCGTGATCCTGATATCGGATTTTTACGGCTGGAACGATGCCACATTGGGCAGCATACGCCGCATCAGTCGGCACAACGACGTTATCTGCACGCTGATCTATGACCCACTGGAACGCGATATATCCATGGCTGACAAACTGGTAGTAAGCGACGGCACGTTCCAACTTGAGGTAGATCCGGAGCGCCAGGGGCTAGGAAAAAAATTTGAGGCCAGCTTCGAAAGCGCTGTCGCACACGTTCAGGGTGAATTGCAGCGTCACGATATTCTGGTAATACCCATCGACACCGTCAGTCCGGTGACAGACCAATTGCGCGAGAAACTCGGCGGACAGAGGGTGCCGGTATGAGCGCACCACCGCTGCCCGATATATTCGGCAACTATGTGTTGGGCGATTTTGTCGAGATCGTCTCACCAGATGCAATCAGCTGGTGGCCGCAAACTGCTGGGTGGCTCTGGCTCGGGGCCGCGCTTCTGATACTCCTGCTCCGCTATGGCTGGCGGCGACTGCAGCACTGGTATCGCAACCGCTACCGCAGGGAGGCAGCTGCGCGCCTCAGGCAACTGGCGCAGGCCAGTCCAACCGAGGGCCTGCTGATCGAACTGAACAAACTGCTTAAACTCACTGCGCTGGCTGGCTTTTCGCGGGAAAACGTTGCGCGCCTGTCGGGGACCGCATGGGTCGATTTCCTCAACAGACATTGCGCGTCGCAGCCATTTTCGGCTGATCTGGGTAAGCTCTTGGCCAGAGGCGTCTATCAGACCGCAGTCCCATCCGATGCAACACGACAGGCCTTATTGGCGGCCTGCCTGGAGTGGGTAAACCAGCACGAGAGTCCCGCACATGTATGAGCTGGTGCACCCTTGGGCATTGGTGCTGCTGCCACTGCCGCTGCTCATGTGGTTGCTGCCGGCCTACCGCGAGAGTCGCGATTCCGTGAGGGTTCCGTTTTTCGATAAGCTGGTGGAACTCAGCGAACAGCGCCCGGGCAGCGGAGCGACAATTTTACGGCGCAACCGTGTCCAACGTTTTTTAGTGGGCTTTATGTGGCTGTGCCTGGTGCTGGCGGCCGCCAAGCCCGAGTGGATGGGCGCACCCATCGAACAGCAAAAGTCAGGGCGGGACCTGATGATCGCAGTGGATTTGTCCGGCTCCATGGAAACACGCGATTTTGTCCTGCCCGATGGCACCACCGCAGACAGGCTGGAGGCCGTGAAACAGCTGCTGGCGGAACTGGCAGCCCAGCGCACCTCTGACCGCCTCGGCCTTATCGTTTTCGGCACTGCTGCGTATCTGCAGACTCCGTTCACGGACGACCATACCGTCTGGACGCAACTGCTAACTGAAACGAAAATTGGGATGGCGGGGCAGAGCACGGTATTCGGCGATGCCATTGGACTGGCGATAAAACTGTTCAAGGAGAGTGACTCAGACAACCGCGTCCTGATCATATTGACTGACGGCAACGACACCGGGAGTACCGTGCCGCCTATTGATGCTGCCAAGGTCGCCGCAAGTTATGGGATTCGTATCTATACCATTGCCATCGGCGATCCCGGCTCTGTCGGCGAAGAGGCACTGGATATGGAGACCCTCGAACGGGTTTCAACGGTGACGGATGGGCAGGCATTCCAGGCACTTGACCAGGCCGAACTGCGTAATGCCTACAAAATCATTGGGGAGCTGGAACCGCAGCTGTACGAGACGATCAGCTTCCAACCAAGGCAGAGTCTACATTGGTTGCCTGTCTGCGCGGCGCTGCTGCTATACACGCTCTATCATGGCATCGGGACATGGCGCACATGGCGTTCACTGGGCAACTCGGGCTCTCGACATGTCGCCTGAACTCTACGCCCTGCAACACTTCCATTTTCTGCGCCCGGAATGGGCACTGCTACTGATTCCGTGGCTGGCAATGGTGTGGGTTCACAACCGGCAACGTGAGAGCAGGGACAGGTTCGGCGGCATCATAGCGCCGCATTTGCTGCAGCACTTGCGCTTGCAGCGATTTGACAAGCGCTGGCTCAATCCACGGAATTTCTCGCTGGTGTTCATGCTGCTGGCCCTGCTGGTGCTAATCGGGCCCAGTTGGCGTCAGCAACCCACGCCACTGAGCCAGGACGAGGCCGCCCTGATTATACTGCTGGACGCATCCAGTTCCATGCAGCAAAGCGATGTGCAACCCAGCCGCCTAGAGCGCGCGCAGCAAAAAATCACCGACCTGCTGACCCTCCGGCCTGACAAAAAGGCCGCTCTCGTCGTCTATGCCGGCACGGCCCATACCGCACTATCGCAAACCGCTGATCAGGACATTCTCAATCAATACCTCGCAGCGATAAAGCCCGACATCATGCCGCGCACCGGTAAATTTCCTGAATATGGGCTGCCGTTAGTTGATGAAATTCTGCACGAGACCGATGCTCCCGCCACAATAGTGTTGTTCACCGATGGTTTGGGCGCAGACAGTGAACAGGCCTTTGCAAGTTACTTTGAATCGCGCCCTCATCAACTGTTGGTCGTAGGTGTTGGCACCGATGCGGCAGAGCCCGGCAGCATTCCGCTGGAGCGACAATCACTGCAGGCGCTGGCTACTGCCGCACGGGGTGACTATGTGGCGCTTACTGTGGATGGCGCCGATATGCAAAAACTCAATCGCCGCATAAACAGCCACTACGTTGTGGTGGAGGACAGCGCGCTGCCGTGGCTCGATAGCGGCTATCCGCTGGTGTTCCCAGCCATGATCCTGTTCCTGATGTGGTTCCGTAAAGGCTGGACCCTGACGTGGGCGGTTCTGGTACTACCGATTATTTTGAGTACTGCACTGGCACCCGCCTTGGCACAGGCGCAGGACGTGCCGGGTGCCGGGGAGGCCAGTGTCGGCCGCTGGGACGCCAGCCGCTGGGACGCCAGCCGCTGGGACGCCAGCCGCTGGGACGCCAGCCGCTGGTTTGCCGACCTGTGGCTAACCGGCAATCAACAGGGCAGAGCGCTCATGCAATTGGGGCGCTACCCAGACGCTGCCGCACGTTTCACCGACCCGATGTGGATGGGCATAGCCCACTACTACAGTGAGGAATTCATGCTGGCGGCAGAATACTTCTCGCGCCGCGACAGTGATGACGCACTGTTCAATGAGGCCAACGCCCGCGCCCAGGGTCGTGACTATGTGCGCGCGGTTAATCGCTATGACCGGCTGCTAGCGCGCAGCCCGGACTATCCTGGAGCGGCACAAAACCGCACCCGCGTGCAGGACATCATCGACGAGATCAACCGCCTCAGTGAAAGCCAACAACAGGAAAAAGGTGTCAGTGGGGAGGATAAGGAACTGGGGAGCGACGATGCCATCCCGGCACAAGGCGCTGATGAACCAGGCTGGGAGGAAGCGGAGATCAAGCAACTCACAGCTGAGGAAATACTGCAGGACTCTACGACCCGAGACATGTGGCTGCGCAGCGTGCAACAGGATCCCTCTAATTTTCTAGCGATCAAATTTGCAATGCAATTGCAGGCCGCAGAGAGCGAGCCACAACTGCCCGCACAAGACGACCAATGATGGCACGCAGGGCATTATGTAGATGGGCATGGCTTTGCCGCTGCCTGCTGGTTCTGACGACAGCCTATAGCGCGCTCACCTTTGGTACCTCACTACAAGAGCTGCAGGCAGCCGGGCACATCAGTATCGACGGCGAGCTTCTGCCCGATACAGGCATCGTGCCAGGACAGCGAGTCGCACTGCTGCTGACGGTCACCACCGACACACGGTTCACCGGCGGCACACGCATCGACATCCCCGAAGTGCCGGGCCTGGTCATACTGCAAACTGAACAATTCGCCAGCAATGCCAGCGAAACCCACGACGGCAAGAGCTGGGTGGTGCAGCGCTGGACACTGGATGTGTTCCCGCAACGCGCCGGTGACTTCACTATCAGACCGGTGGCGTTGCAGGTGCAGGTCAACGCGGGCGAAAATGGCAGTATTACGGGTGAGTTACGCAGCCCTCCACTGCAATTTACGGCGGCAATACCCCAGAGCCTGGCCGTAGCGGAACACTGGGTAGCCGCGCCCGAGTTTCGCGTTAGCCAACATTTTAGTCGCCCATTGCGGGGACTGGCGGTCGGCGATGCTTTTGAGCAGGAAGTGGTATTGGAAGCAGCAGATGTGCTGGCTATGATGCTCCCACGTTACAACGCCACCAAACAACAGGGACTCGCGGCATACCCGGCACCACCGACACTGGAAAACAGTAACAACCGCGGCCAGACACTGGCCAGTCGACGCCTTCGCATCAGTTATGTGATTGAACAACCAGGCCAGTTCGTCTTGCCGGCGACCGACTTCTACTGGTGGAATACGCAGCAAGCAGAATTGCAACTGCTGACATTACCGGCGACGCGATTCGATGTGGTGGGCGCAGCGGCAACAGCGCAACTGTCACGCAAGACGGGCTATTCCATCGGTCCCAAACAGTGGCTAGTGCTGGGAATCTGCGCGGTGTTGATTATTGTGGCCGTGTTATTGGTAAAAATCTTGCTGCCTCAGCTACCGCTATCGCGCTGGCGAGCGCGGCTTGTGAATCAGGTGCGACGGCTGCGCGCCCTGTTCAAGCCGGCATTAGCAACACAGCTCAACCCCGGAAATAACGCTGTGGAATAAATGGCATCGGGGTAACTGTCACTGGCAATAGCTTATCCCGCACAGCCACTTGCAATGAGGTGCCCGGCTGACCAAGCGCTCGCTCAATGTAGGCCATGGCAACAGGTCCACCAACGCTGGCGCCGTAGCCGGCAGAACAAATTTCGCCCACCCGTCGTCCCGCGCTATCGTGTACCGCCTGACCCTCGCGAACAGGTCGCTTACCATCCACCGTAAGTCCAACACGGGCTAGCGAAGGCTTATCCAGGATGCGTTGCAAGATCACCGGCGCACCGGGGAAGCCACCCGCTCGCACTCCGTCAGCGCGGCGTGACTTGCTGATGGACCAGAGCAGCCCGGCCTGTATCGGGTCGATCTGCGTACTCAGTTCATGTCCGTAGAGGCATAAACCGGCCTCCAGCCGCAGCGAGTCACGGGCGCCTAGGCCAATCGGCTGAACGGCGTCAAGATCAAGCAGTCGACGGGCCAGTTTTTCTGCCGCAGCGCCCGGCACAGAAATCTCAAAGCCGTCTTCACCGGTATACCCCGAGCACGTAACGTAAACATCCACACCATCGATTATCGCAGGGCAGCCCCGCATAAACATCAGCTCTGCAGCTGCCGGACACAGCGCTCGCATTACATCGCGCGCCGCCGGCCCCTGCAGCGCCAGTAAGGCCTGATCTTCGAGTACGGTGAGCGTCTGGCCGCCAAGATGTGCGCGCAGGTGATCAATATCCTGCACCTTACACCCGGCATTCACTACTAGGAAAAATCGATTCTGCGCCCAGCGAGTGATGATCAGATCATCCAACACGCCGCCGTCGTCATTCGTGAAGAGCGCATAAGTCTGTTGATTAATAGCGAGCGCGTCGACATCCACTGGCACCAAAGACTCCAACATGGCAGCGCTACCCTCGCCCTCGATCAGGACTTGCCCCATGTGGGACACGTCGAACAAACCGGCTGCCTGTCGTGTGTGCAAATGCTCCTTAATGATGCCTGCGGGATACTGCACGGGCATGTCGTAACCCGCAAACGGAACCATCCTTGCGCCCAGCTCTCGGTGCAGGGCGTCCAGCGGCGTGTGCAACAAGGTCATAATTTTACCTCAAAAAAATGGCAACAAGAACTGAAGACATACCACTCTAACCAGCACCAGAGTGCCCCGCAAGCCCGGCTTAAAAGGTGTGCACCCTATAGGCAGGTTGTGGAACATGTCCAGCCGGGCGTGGACACCCAAGGACAGTGGCGAACGCTCACAGCGCGCTCTTTTAAAAGGCCGATGCCACACTGGTCGCGACTCCAGCAATTGGCATCAATATTGCTGTATTCGTATTCCGGTGACCCGCAAGCGCCTACGCCACACCAGGGAAGGTATCTACAAGGAAGTAGCTCGGTGCGCAAGGAGTGCTATGGAAGGCAGCGGGGCACCGGTCTTTTTCCCTAAATTTTATGCGTAAAACTGACAAAACTATTTCGTTGTTACGCTGCGATATTTTTGATTTACTCGCCACCTCAGGCCAGCAATTTTGCTGCGCCTGACAGCTATATGTTTCTAAATCATCGGGAGGTGATTTATGGGAGAGCGTAACCACGAACCGTCGACATCTGAGTCGATGGACGATATCTTCGAACCGTCACTCGGAGATATCTCAGACGACATGCTACAGGACTTCGCGCCAACGTCTTCGGAGAAGCAACGTCTGGTGCAGAAGCGTCGCCTCGCAGAGCAGCGACTTGAAGAAAAGCGCTTGCGCGACGAACTGGGCGACTATGATTTACATCTGGACTACTAAAACAGATCTGCGACGCGGCGCTCAACGCTCTCGTGGCGCCGGCAAGCACACGCGTAAGCAGACG